>Ga0073899_10000380_pt1 | contig 40842 bp, 33 predicted proteins | sample KloWWTmetaKNB5Ph_FD_88975 | JGI IMG/M metagenome (GOLD analysis project Ga0073899, IMG submission 88975) | Active sludge microbial communities from Klosterneuburg, Austria, studying microevolution and ecology of nitrifiers - Klosterneuburg... | ecosystem: Engineered > WWTP > Aerobic digester >... | reverse complement strand
TTATTCGGCGCGTTTTTGGATCCACAACAATAGTCTGCGTACCGCTCAGCAGGAAACCGGCAACTCCGATGAGCAACAGGAGCATCCCCAGGAAAAAACCCGCCGTGGCATTTGAATTGAAGCCGTTGAAATTGCGAAACCCGATCACCAGAACCAAGCCTGCCAGAGCGCATGCTGCCGAAAGCATGGTCTGCTTGCCGGAATTGCTTTGAGAGATCCATGCTTCCATATCAACGCCCGGTTTTTATTGATTTCGCTACCAACGCGACTGTAGAAAAACGACTTCAGGGGTTGTGCCAAACTAATTTACCAGTTCTCAAGCATACAGCTATTTGCACCATTGCCTCTCGCAAGGAATGCCATCGTTGTTACCGTCTATTTTGATACCACGAAATAAGTTGAGCCGCGCATTCTGCTACGAACCAAATGGGATATCAAGGCGCAAAGAACGCGATATCGCGACATCCTATGGAATAGTGTTGCGGCAGCCTGCTGTGGCAAAATGCGTCCCTTCATTCAATCGGGGAATTGCATCATGCGGCGTGTCGTTTTCAATCAGAAGGGCGGTGTCGGCAAAAGCACCATTACCTGCAACCTGGCAGCTACCGGTGCGGCGCAGGGCGCGAAGACCCTGATCATCGATCTGGATCCGCAAGCCAATTCGACACGCTATCTGCTCGGCGACGCCACCGATGCGCTGGAATTATCGGCCACCGATTTTTTCGACCAGATGCTCAATTTCAAACTGCGGCCGCGTGAAACCGAAGAGTTTATTGTTGCCACGCCGTTCGAGAATCTGCATCTACTACCTTCCCATCCATCGCTTGAGGAATTGCAAGCCAAGCTCGAATCGCGCTACAAGATATATAAGCTGCGTGAGGCGCTCGATGCGTTGGAAGGTTACGACCATATCTGGATCGATACGCCGCCGGCGTTGCACTACTACACGCGCTCGGCGCTGATTGCCGCCGATTCATGCCTGATTCCCTTCGACTGTGACGAGTTCGCACGCCGCGCACTGTATACCCTGCTCGACAACGTCGCCGAGATTCAGGCCGACCACAACGAACATCTGCGCGTCGAGGGCATCGTCATCAACCAGTATCAACCGCGTGCCAATCTGCCCCGGCAACTGGTGCAGGCGCTTCGTGCGGAAGGGCTGCCAGTGCTCGAAACCATGCTGTCATCCTCGGTGAAAATCAGGGAGTCACATCAGGCATCGACACCGATGATTCACTTCGATCCGCAGCACAAGCTCGCGCAGGAGTTTGTGGCGCTCTACAACGAGCTGGCCGGTGTCGGCAAGGTGCGGAAAAAACGCCGCGCTTAGTACCTGGTGCCTGGACGCAAGATTTACAGCATCTGCTTGCGCAGCAGTTCGAGGAAATTGCGCAGCTTGTCGGTGAAGTCGGCCAGCGAACGCACGCGCAGAATCTGCCGCCAGATGTAACTCGGACGCAGATAAAACTCGCGCACAGCGGTGCGGTGCAGCGCGCGGATACGTGCGGGCGCGATGGTGCCGTAATCGATGATGGCGGTATCGGTACTGTCGAAATTGTCGTTTTCCACTTTGATCCAGCTATTTTCGACGCACTCATCGCGCAACCGCGTGCCGTAATCCGGTGTCGCCACGGTGAATGAGGCGAACTCGGGATCGAGGCGCTTGGCGAAGTCGATGGTCTTGCGGATCGAAATTTCATCGTCACCAGGCAGACCGATGATGAAATAGGCGAGGATATCGATGCGATATTTTCGGCATAAGCGGAAGGCTTCCTCAACCTCTTCGAGCTTGAGATCTTTCGTGTGCTTGAGGAGAATCGCGTTTTCGCCACTCTCGACGCCGAACTGGATCGAGTGACAACCGGCACGGGCCATCAAATCGACGGTGGGTTCGTCGATGGTGTCGCAGCGGCTCAGACAAACCCAGGTGAAATCGAATTTTTCATCGATCATGCGCTGGCAGAGATCCTGCGTGCGCTTCTTGCTGATCGTGAAGGTTGGATCGATGAAGGAAATTTCCCTGATGCCGAGATCGCGGACAACACGCATTTCCTCGATGATATTTTCGATTCCACGAGACTGGTAAGGTACGCCGGCAAATACACAATACGAGCACTTGAAGGGACAGCCCAGGCTGGCCAGCATGATGGTGAAGGGGCGGCGCTTGCTGTTGGGAATACGATATTTCGCAAGCGGGAACAGCTCGTGGCGCGGTGGCGGGTAATTGAACTTGCGCGCCGGATCACTCGGCGATTCGACAATCCCCCCGGCATCGCGATAGAGCATGTCGACGACATTCGCATAGTCGCCGTTGATGTAGGCGACGCTGCCGTTCGACGTGTAGTCCATGAGGATCGCATCGATTTCGGGGTTTTCTTCCAGCGCCTGTGCCTTCTGAAAAAATGGATAGCCGCCGCTGACGATGACACGGATACCGGGCAGGCGCTGCTTGAGTTGGTGCAGAAAGTTGTTGTCGTTGTGTTTGGAGGCGAAACCGGTAACCATCAGCACGAATTGCGGGTTGATGTTTGCAATGTCGTCGAGGCAATCGGTGAAGCTCTTTTTGTCGACCAGCGCATCGCGCACATGCACGTCGAAGTACTGTGAAAGGATGCCGCTTTGCGCCAACAGATCAATGGCCGGCCAGTAATAGTCGGCCTTGGATGTGAAACTGCAATAGTTGTCGCGCAGATACAACTCGTCGCCGGGCGGATTGAGCAGCAGAACACGTATTCCTGATGATGTCATTGTCTTGTCTCCGGGCGTCAGGCGGCTAGACCGGCGCCAGTTTTGCTACGGACAGCGCCAGCCATTTTGTACCGGCGTGGCTGAAATTGATCTGGACGCGAGCATCCGTACCTGAACCTTCGGCGTTGATAATAATGCCGCGGCCGAATTTATCGTGCATTACATTCTGCCCGATGTGCCAACCATTGTCAGATGTTGTGCGCTGTGTTGAACCACGCGTCTGCACATTGCGCGCGGGGCCTGCGGTTGCTTCCGATCGGGCGGAGACGTTGCGCAACTGCGGCGTCAACCATTTGAGCAATCCCTGCGGAATTTCATCGAGAAAGCGCGATGCCATGTTGTAACGCGTCTGTCCGTGCAACATGCGGGTCTGCGCAAAAGACAGATAGAGGCGCTGACGCGCCCGCGTGACGGCGACGTACATCAAACGCCGCTCCTCTTCCAGCCCGGTTTTTTCGAGCACGGCATTCTCGTGGGGAAACAATCCCTCCTCCAGGCCGCTGACAAAAACCACGTTGAACTCCAGCCCTTTGGCCGAATGTACGGTCATCAACTGCACGGCATCGTCGCTGTCGCCGGCCTGGTGCTCACCGGCTTCAAGTGAGGCATGAGCGAGAAAGGCGGCCAGCTCACCGCCATCGGTCGCCATCGTTTCATAGGCACCCTCTTCGGCGATGAAGCTGGCGGCAGCATTGATCAGTTCATCGAGGTTTTCGAGGCGATCCTGGCCTTCCTTATCGTTGCGGTAATGTTCACCCAGACCGGAAAGTGCAATGACGTGATCAACAACCTCGGGCAGCGGCAGGTCAGTGCTGCCGTCGCGCATCCGTCCGATCAAGTGGGTAAAGCCGCTCAGCGAAGCATGCGCCTTGCCGGTCAGATAGCCGATTGCAGCATGCAGACTGCATTGCTGCATACGTGCGGCATCGGCAAGCTGCTCCAGGGTACGCGCACCGATGCCGCGCGTCGGAAAATTAACAACCCGGGCGAAGGCCGTATCGTCGTCAGCATTGGCAATCAGGCGCAGATAGGCCAGCGCGTGCTTGATTTCCTGGCGCTCGAAAAAACGCAGCCCGCCATACACGCGATACGGCAGGCCGGCATTGAACAGCGCGTGTTCGAGCACGCGCGACTGGGCATTGGAGCGATAGAGTAGAGCGATTTCACTGCGCGCATGGCCGTCGCGCGCCAGTGCCTTGATCTCCTCGACAATCCAGCGCGCCTCGTCGAGATCGCCAGGCGCCTCGAAGACACGGATCGGCTCGCCGCTGCCGGCCTCGGTCCACAGGTTTTTGCCGAGGCGCTCGGCGTTGTTTTTGATGATGGCGTTGGCGGCATCGAGAATATTGCCGTGCGAACGGTAGTTCTGTTCGAGACGAACAACATTGGCAACCTTGAACTCACGTTCGAAATCGCGCATGTTGCCAACATCGGCGCCACGAAAGGCATAGATCGACTGATCGTCGTCGCCAACGGCAAACATCGCCGCCGATCCGATCTCGCGCGCAGCGTCCATTTCCTCCCCTCGCCCCTCCGGGGAGAGGGGTCTGGAGAGAGGGGAATGAGCACCACCATACCCTGCCAACAGCTTCAGCCAGCGATATTGCAGCCGATTCGTATCCTGAAATTCGTCGACCAGGATATGCCGGAAGCGCTGCTGATAATGCCGCCGGATCACCTCGTTGCGTTCCAGCAGTTCGTGGGAGCGCAGCAACAGTTCGGCGAAATCAACGACACCTTCGCGCTGGCACTGTTGCTCATAGGCCGCGTAGATCTCGACGCGGCGGCGCGTGAAGCCATCCCAGGCTTCCACGGTAGCAGCACGCTCGCCCTGCTCCTTGCGGGCGTTGATAAAGTGCTGCATTTCACGCGGCGGATATTTTTCGTCGTCGACATTCAAGGCTTTCAGCAAACGCTTGATCGCCGACAGTTGATCGGCCTGGTCGAGAATCTGGAAGAGTTGTGGCAGCCCGGCCTCGCGATGATGGGCACGCAGCAGTCGATTGCACAGGCCGTGGAAGGTACCAACCCACATGCCGCGCGTGTTGATCGGCAGCATCGCCGACAGCCGCGTAAGCATTTCCTTCGCCGCCTTGTTGGTGAAGGTGACAGCGAGAATTCCGTGCGGACCGCATTGTCCGGTCGAAATCAGCCAGGCGATGCGTGTCGTCAAAACGCGTGTCTTGCCGCTGCCGGCGCCGGCCAGAATCAGCGCATGCTGCGGCGGCAGGGTGACGGCGGCCAGTTGTTCCGGATTGAGCCCGGTAAGCAGGTGGGAATGCATGGCGAAAATTATACCCTGCACGGTTCGGCCAGCCGGACAAACGGGTGCAGTTTCTCCATTGCACAAATTGCGGCCCGATTGCCTTGCATTTCACAGCATCACTGAACAGGCTGATCGCCAATAATCCGTTCCTGGCGTGCGTCCCGTTCAACATCGCGGTGGGCAGGCCAAACAAATGGAGGGCGATTATGGCAGACATCATCTGCGTCATTGGCAACAAGGGCGGCACCGGCAAGACCACGCTTTCGCATATGCTCTGCCAGGGGCTTGGGCTGGTCGGGCAGCGCTCCGTTTGCGTGTTGACCGACACCTGCCGCGAGCCGCTCAATCCACTCAATCGCCGCTATCTGACCGCCGATGCGCGTTCGCATGAGGCGCTGACAAAAGTTGTCGACAAGATTCGTTCGCTGAAGTCCTGGCTCGGCGTGATTGACGGCGGCGGAAATCGCAGCGAAATGGATCGCAAGCTATATGGCCTCGCGGACCTGGTGCTGTTGCCATTTCGCGATTCCCATGAGGATATCCGGACCGTTACTCGCGACCTTGAACTCTTTCCTCGTGCTTATGCCGTGCCGACGCAGTGGCCGACCAATGCATGGCAATACGAAACGGCGGAAAAGGCGGTTGATGAATTTCTTGCGCAGTACCGGGATCGCATTCTGGAACCAGTCCATGCACTTTCCGCCAGCAAACTGTTGCTCCAAAAAAATATCCCCGCTACATTCCCGACCCCACTCGCCAATGCCTGTCGCGGCGTCGCGCGCCAGGTTCTCGATCTGCTGCAAATCAAAATCGACGACGACATTCCCGAAAATGTCATTTCGCCGCTGATTCAAACGGCGCAGGGACAGGCGCAAATACAGACGCAACCACAATCGCAATCGATATCCGGCGCAGTCCACAACATTGCCGGCACCTCCGCCGCCACCTGACCACCATCGCGTTCCAGAGAAAACTTCCCACGATACCGTTTCGTGCCTGGCCTGGCCGGATCTTTGGAACTGCCGCGAATCTTCCTTCCGCAGATTTTCCTTGCCCGAAGCTCCCGCGGCATGGAGAATGCCCCTTTCCCTGTGAAATCTGCGCATCTTGAAAACTTCGGATATCAGCCGGCGTGTGTTGTTTGTGGCGCTGGTACCGGCGGCATTTATCGGCCTGACACTGACGTCGTATTTGATTGCCCTTCGTTACAATGACGCCGACATAACCCTGGCAAGCCGTGGGGCATTGCTGACTCGCCAGTTGGCTTCGGCTGCAGAATATGGCGCCTTCTCGGGAAATGTTGCCGAACTACGGCGGCTTGCTGATTCTGTCAAACACGAAGCGGATGTCGCCGCAGTGACCTTTTACAACAGTGACGGGATATTGCTCATCAGCCTCGGCAATCCGAAACTGGCCATAAATGTAAATCTTCTTTCCGATGGCTGGCAGGGCTCATCCCCGAATGGTGAGGCACTGTTTTTTCACACAAAGATTCATCGCACAATTCCTGTATTTGAAGCGCCGCTCGTACTGGACAAAACGTACGAAGACAACATCCCTGCGGCAAAAATCCCGCAGACGCTGCTCGGTAGCGTGAGTGTGGAAATGTCGCGCGCCGCCGTGGTGGAAAGCAAGCGGAATACCCTGATCGTAACGACATTGATATTTCTTGGAACGCTGCTGGTTGGAACGCTGCTTGGACGGCGCCTCAGCCGCGACGTGACAGAACCAATCCTTGCCCTGCAAAAAACCGTGATGCAGATTCATGACGGTAATCTTGATGTACGTGTCCCGCAACACCCGGCAGGAACATTGCACATTCTCGAAGAAGGCATCAATGAAATGGCGGCGGCGTTGCTGGCGGGGCGCGATCATCTGGAGGCGCGTATTGACAATGCGACATATGAGCTGCGCCAAAAAAAAGAAGAAGCGGAACGTACCAATCTCGCAAAATCGCGCTTTCTCGCTGCGGCCAGCCACGACCTGCGTCAGCCACTGCACGCCCTGTCACTATTCACCGCTGAGCTCGAACGGCAGCCGAATTCGCTTGCCCAGCGACGCCTGCTCCAGAACATCGGCAATGCCGTTAATGCCCTGAACCAGCAATTCAAGGCGCTGCTTGATATCTCGCGTCTCGATCTCACGGATACTGTCGCGCACACGGAGGTATTTGCATTATCGCCGTTGATCGAGCGCGTTATTGCCGTACATGCGCAGCATGCACAAGAAAAAGGCTTGCGGCTGCGCCATGTTCCTTGCAGGTTATGGACAAACAGCGACCCGCATCTTCTCGAGCGCATGCTCAGCAACCTGCTTTCAAATGCCCTCCGCTACACAAACAAGGGTGGCATCGTCATCGGTGTGCGCCGCAACGGTGACGAGTTGCGTCTCGAGATTGCGGACAGCGGCATCGGCATTGGCGAAGAGCAGCTTCCGCTGATATTCCAGGAGTTTTACCAGGTGGGCAACCCCGAGCGCGATGCTGAAAAGGGTCTTGGATTGGGGCTATCGATTGTCATGCGTATGGTGAAAATTCTCAGCCATCGCATCGAGGTGCGCTCCCGACCGGGCCACGGTTCGATATTCCGCATCGTTCTGCCGCGCGCAACCCCCCTGCTTTCGACGGAATTACCGCCGGAACCGCAGGCCCAGGATTTGTTTGGTCTCAGCTTCGATATCGACGTACTGCTCTTTTGCGAAACTGGCGAGAATCGCGCCAACACTTGCGACCTTCTTGAAAAATGGGGATGTCATATCGATTACGCCGATGGACATTCAAAACATGCCGAGAAGATTGACAGAAAACCTGCCCTGGTAATTTGCGACACCCACCATATTGCGATTGCCAGAGGCTTCGTTGACAGTTTCCAGGCTTCTCCGCCGTTGCTCATTGTGCTTGGCGAAATTCCTGACGAAATGGCTGGCACTGTGCCGCCAACAAATGTTCTGGCCTTGCCGTTACGGCCTGCACGCCTGCGTGCCCTGTTGCAACAATTGCTACAGGCGGCGAACGACGATGCAAGCCGGCAGGATCAAAATTCCTGTCAACTACAGCAAGCGTCGTTCCCACGCGGGAAATCGGGTGGAGTGGAGATTTAAGCGAACACCGAAGGAGTCAATAAGTCCGTTCGCATCCGGCCTGCCCTGCGGCTTGCCGGATCGTACGGATTACAGCTTGATCGACCTGTGCTGCTTCACTGCAAGCAGTGCCTGCGAACGATTCGTCACGTTGAGCGCCTTGAGAATGGCAGAAACATGAATCTTGACCGTTCCTTCCGTCAGGCCCAGTAGTTCGCTGATCTGCCGGTTGGTGTTGCCTTGAATCAGCGGTTCAAGGACACGCATTTGCGCAGCCGTCAGATCGTATTGCTCCGATAGCGAGCGTTCGCGGTGTTTTTGAGAAGCGGACAGCTCGCCTTGCAATGACGGCGGCAGATACACCTCACCGGCCAGTACCTGCCGCAAAGCCGTCAGCAACACTTCCCCGGAGCTGGACTTGCTGACGAACCCTGAAGCACCGGCGCGCATCGCCCGTGCCATGGTATCCAGGTCGTCGAGAGCGGAGATAATGACTACCGGCATCGCCGGAAAACGCTTGCGCAACACACCGAGACAGCCCATACCATTGAGGTTTGGCAGCATCAGGTCCAGCAGGCAAAGATCGTAATCCTTGTTGCTTTTTTCGAGCAAGGCGATCGCTTCCTCGGCATCCGATACACCGGTACAGGCAACACCCCGATCAAGTTTTCGCAAGGTCTGCAGAAGCCCCTCACGTACCAGTGCATGGTCTTCAACCACTAGAAGTTTCAGCATGTGGCGTCCCCCGAAAATCTGACGAAGTCGAAATTGACGTCCAAGTCTAGCGTAACTTCATTCAATGCTGTACAGATATTTTTTGCGCGCCTCGGATAGCCAGAATTCCTCCGCTGTTTTTGTGCCGGTGGAGTAACATCGATACATCCTCTTTTATGGAGATAACCATGTCAAATGAATCGCAAGGCCAGGATTCACTGGAATTCCTCAAGTCGTTATGGGGCAACCTGGGGTTTTCCCTGCCGGGAATGGTGACACCAACCGTGGATGCTGACGAGTTGGGCAAGCGTATCGCTGATCTAAAGGCCGTCGAAGGTTGGCTGAAGATGAACCTGAACATGCTGCAAATGAGCATCCAGGGGCTCGAGATGCAGCGCGCCGCGCTGGCCACTATTCAGGCATTCAGCCAACCGGCAAGCAACGGTGAGGCTGGCGCAAACCCCTTCGCCAATGCAGCGCTGAATCCCTCTCTCTGGCCGTGGAATTTCATGCAGCAAACGCCCTCGGCAGCCCCTCAACCAGAGTCACCAGCGCCCGACGAATCGGCAGTACCGACGAACCCGACCAAGCGGAAGAAAAAGTAAGAAAGCCGCCCCATCGCTGGTGGCGGCTTTCTGTCAAACGGGCACACGCTGTCGGATCAAAGATCCTTGGCATGCGATGCCAGGTACTTGGCGACGCCTTCTGTCGAGGCCTTCATGCCAGCGCTGCCTTTTTTCCAGCCGGCCGGACAGACTTCGCCGTTCTCTTCGTTGAATTGCAGGGCATCAACCATGCGCAGCATTTCATCGATATCGCGGCCCAGCGGCAGATCATTGACGACCTGGTGACGCACCACGCCCGCCTTGTCGATCAGGAATGAACCGCGGAAGGCAACGCCACCAGCCGATTCAACATCATAGGCCTGACAGATTTCGTGCTTGATATCGGCGACCATGGTATATCTGACCTGACCAATGCCCCCCTTGTCGACCGGCGTATTCTTCCAGGCCAGGTGGGTAAATTGCGAGTCGATGGAAATACCGACAACTTCGACATTGCGCTTCTTGAACTCATCGAGACGATGATCGAAAGCGATCAGCTCGGACGGGCAGACGAAGGTGAAGTCGAGCGGGTAGAAGAAGACGACTGCGTACTTGCCCTTGGTGATTTCCGAGAGCGTGACGGGTTTTATTTCATTGTTGCCGAGTACCGCAGTTGCGGTGAAATCCGGGGCGGGCTTGCCGACGAGAACAGCCATGATGATCTCCTTGAAAAAGTAGGATCGGGTTGTGGAAAATTCCAGAACGCAGGAAGACTGAACGACTGCTTGCCAACAGATGTTGTCATGCCACCGCATCCATCCATGAGTGCATTCTAGTTCATCAAAATCGAATCGCCGCAGCGTTTCCGATTGATTTTAACTATTCATGCAATAGCCTGCCACAATCGGGGGCCAGAAATTTACGGCCGGAAAACGATTATTTTGGCGCTCAGGCATCCGGCAATTGCTCAAACCCGGCATGGTCTGGATATTCACCGCCACTGACATCTGCACGCTCCACAGCAACATGCCTGACACTTGCACCGGGTGGCCCCTGGCGAACCCACACAAGCATCGCCGCGATGGCTTCGGCATTTCCGGCAATCAGCGCCTCGACAGTACCGTCACGGCGGTTGCGCACCCAGCCGGAGAGGCCGATGCGCCGCGCAGCGCTTGCCATGCTGTAACGGAAACCGACACCCTGCACCCGGCCACTGATCGTCAGATGGCGCGCTTCCTGCGGTTCCATGATTTGTGGAATTTACCGGGAGGGAAATTTGGAAGCCGCCCGCAAGCCCTATTGGCTCGAGCCCTGCACAAGCTTGACCAATAGCCCCTGCCGGTCGAAGGTGAGGAAAGGCCGCACCATGCCTCTCCTGATATCGCCCGTCATACTTCTGAGTGCCTCATCCGCATCAGCGATACTGGGTGGAACATCACCCTGCCCAGCCAGCGCCGCGACAAAGACAATCGACCAGTCACTGGCAGCGTGGCCCTGGGCAAACTGTGTCGACTCATCAATCAGCTGGTCAAATCCGCTGATTTCATCCGGCAGCTTGTCCACCTCAATCATGGGCACCAATGCGCCGCCCAAACCCGCCTCAAAACGTGCGCGTTGCTCATCTGTGGCATCTTCCGGCATCTCGGAACCGGCAAAGACAAACAGCAGGCGTTGCGCGGTAGTTTGCTGGCGCGCCGACGCCAACAGGTCGTCGAAGGTCTCAATATTCATTGCATGCTTTCCAAGTGTTCATGAGGGGGACTTCACTTCGTGCTTATTGGTACACACACTTCGCATTCGTGGACAGTGCGAATTGTGGCATGGAATGTACCGCCTTATTTGCCACTGATGACAGTAAGGATTCCCTGCATCAGGGCGAGCGGCGTTGGCGGACAACCCGGTATGGCGACATCCACGGGAATGATGTTGGACACGCGACCGCAAGTTGCATAGCTTTTTCCAAAAACACTTTCGTCATGACAACCGCAATCACCGACAGCGACAACCAGCTTCGGTTCTGGCGTGGCTTCGTAGGCACGTTGCAGGGCAACGACCATATTCTGCGCCACCGGGCCGGTCACCAGCAGCAGATCAGCATGGCGCGGGCTGGCGGAAAAGCGAATGCCAAGCGCTTCGAGGTTGTAGTAAGGATTGCCCAGTGCGTGAATTTCGAGTTCGCAGCCATTGCAGGAACCGGCGTCGATATGGCGAATGACCAGCGCACGACCGAGCGTGTCGAGCATGGCCTTCTCCAGGCGCTGGCTGATGACGCGCAGGTTCTCATCGGGTTCCGGCGCTGCCTCGGTCTTGTTGCCGGTGACGAATATCTGCTTGAGCAGTTGATGCATGGTGACTAAATATCCACTCCGCTGTAAGACAGGTTGAAGGATTTATTGATGAGCGGAAAATCCGGGACGATATTACCCATGATGACGTGTTCAAGCGCTGGCCAGATGTGCCAGGACGGATCATGGCAGTGGCAGCGGCGGATCGCACCCTGCGCGCCGGCCTCCAGCGCCACCAGCACGTCACCACGCCAGCCTTCGATCCAGCCGATGGCGAATGCGCCGTCCGCAGCGGGTGGCAACGGCACACGGCATTCGCCCTGCGGCATTTGCGTCAGGATGCAACGGATCAACCGCAACGACTCGAAAACCTCATCGAAGCGCACGGCAACACGGGCGGCGACATCGCCATTACGCTGCGTGATAATCCGGGTATCGAGCTGGTCATAGGGAGCAATGGCATTCTGTGTGCGCAAATCCCAGGGCTGGCTGCTGGCCCGGCCGGCAAGACCGCTGACGCTCAACTCGGCGGCCAGTTCAGGCGTGAGTTGTCCGGTGGTCAGAAAACGATCCTGCAAACCGGCATGCTCCTCGTATATCCCGGCCAGAATGTGTACTTCACGTTCAATGGCGTCACACTGCCGAAATATCTGCGTACTGCCGTCGGCGGACAGGTCACACGCAACACCACCGGGGACGATGCAGTCCATCAAATAGCGGTGGCCGAACAATTCGCCGGAGAGGCGCAGCCAGTCTTCCTTGAGACGCAGAAACTGGCTGAAGCCAAAAGCCAGGGCGGCATCGTTGCCAAGGAAACCGAGGTCGCCGAGATGGTTGGCGATGCGCTCGCGCTCCAGCAGCAGGGCGCGCAGCCACAAGGCACGCGGCGGCGGCGTACAGCCGCTGAGCGACTCGGCGGCGAGGCAATAGGCCCATGCATAGGCGACGGTCGAATCGCCGGAAACACGTCCCGCCAGTTTGTAGCCCGCAGCCAGCGGCAGTTGCTCTAAACGCTTTTCGATGCCTTTGTGTACCCAGCCCATGCGCTGCTCCAGGCGCAGCACTTTTTCGCCGACGATGGAGAAGCGGAAATGGCAGGGCTCGATGGCACCCGCATGAATCGGACCGACGGCGATTTCATGTACGCCCTCGCCTTCAACAGTGACAAATGCATATTCTTCATTGTGTATCTCGAACTGCTGCGAGCCATCGACATCGCGGCGTAACGGGAAGAAGTTCGCTGGCCAGTTGGCGTGGCGCAGCCAGGGGCGGGGGTCTCCGCCTGTTGCACGGATGCCGAGCAGATCGAAATTGGCGCGTTGCAAACGGTTGGCGGTAGGAAATATTTCTGCGAGATCGGGGTAGGCAGGATTTTCAGCCGACAGCGCCAGGGTCAGCAACGCCAGTCCTTCGCTGATAGCGAAGGCGACGTGCAGGGTGAAGCCGCATTGCCGGGAATGGTCGCGGTTATGGTCACAGTTATGGTCGCGCTCATCGCTACCCCACAGGCTGACGAGCCGACCACCGGTCTGCTTCACCGCTTTTGCAAACGCCAGCAGTTGCCCCTCGTTCACAACCGCACGCCATGCTTTCAGCGGACCTGGCAAGGGTTCAAAATCGAGGGCTTGATCGAGCAATTTCATGGCAGGATTACCCGATGATCTTCGCCGCCAAGCGATACCAGTTGGCCAGATAAGGCGGAATCCACAGACCCAGCATCAACACCAGTGCCAGATGTACAAACACCGGCAACATCGCCGGCTTGTGCGGCAGGGTGCGGCCGGTGCTGTCGCCGAAAACCATCGGCTGCACCTTGCCGAAGATTGTGGCAAACGCCACACCCAATGAAACCAGCAAAATCGGCGTGGCCCAGGGTTGCTGCTTCATGGCCGTGGTGAGGATCATGAACTCGCTGGTAAATACACCGAACGGCGGCATGCCGAGAATCGCCAGTGTACCGAGCATCATGCCCCAGCCGACAGTCGGGCTGATTTGCAGCAGGCCGCGGATATGCTCCATCAGCTGCGTGCCGCATTTCTGCGTGGCGTGGCCGACAGCATAGAAAATTGCCGACTTGGTCAGGCTGTGCACTGTCATGTGCAGCAGACCGGCGAAGCTCGCCACCGGGCCGCCCATGCCGAAGGCGAAGGTGATGATGCCCATGTGCTCGATCGAGGAGTAGGCGAACATACGTTTGATGTCTCTCTGTCGCGAGAGCATGAAGGTGGAGACGACCACCGAGAGCAGGCCGAAGCCCATCATCAACTGGCTCGGCAGGTTGCTGTGCAGTGCGCCATCGGCAATCACCTTGCAACGTACCACGGCATACAGCGCAACGTTGAGCAACAGGCCGGAGAGCACGGCGGAAACCGGCGTCGGGCCTTCAGCATGCGCATCGGGTAGCCAGTTGTGCAGCGGCACCAAACCGACCTTGGTGCCATAGCCGACCAGCAGAAAGACAAACGCCAGTGCCATCACGGTCGGCTCGAGGTCACCCTTGACCACGTTGAGATGTGTCCACAACAGCGCGTTGCCTTCGCTGCCAAGCAGTTTCTCGGCGGCGAAGTAAAGCAGGATGGTGCCGAACAGCGCCTGGGCAATGCCGACACCACAGAGGATGAAATATTTCCAGGCGGCTTCCAGCGAAGCTGCTGTGCGATACAGTGAAACCAGCAGCATGGTGGTGAGTGTGGCGGCTTCCATCGCCACCCAGAGGATGCCCATGTTGTTGGTCGTCAGCGCCAGCAGCATGGTGAAGATGAACAGGTGGTACATGCTGTGGTACAAACGCAGCTTGCCCGCGCTGAGATGCCCTTCGTCATGCTCTATACGCATATAGGGGCGCGAGAACAAAGAGGTGGTGAAGCCGACGAAGGCGGTCAACGCAACCAGAAAAACATTCAGCGGGTCGACGGCGATCTGCTCGTCGAACAACACTTGCGAGCCGTGCTCAACAACACTGACGGTGAGCATGACTGCCGCAAGTAGCGTGAACAGGCTGAACAGCGCATTGATTTCGGCGGCGCGTGGCCAGTGGCCAATCAGCGCCAAAACAATACCGCCGAGGAGGGGAATGCCGAGGAGCAGAAAAATATCCATGGGCATCTCAGTCATCCTTCAATTTTTCCAGATGCCGGATATCGAGTGAATCGAAACGTTCACGGATCTGGAAGAAAAATACGCCGAGAATCACCATGCCAATCAGCACATCAAGTGCGATACCGAGTTCCACCACCATCGGCATGCCGTAGGTCGCAGAGGTGGCCGCAAAGAACAGGCCATTTTCCATCGACAGAAAGCCGATTACCTGCGGCACCGCCTTGGAGCGCGTAATCATCATCAGGAAAGACAGCATCACCACAGCCATGGCGATGCCCAATGTGGAACGACTGACGGTGCCGGCAAGCTGTGAAATCGGCAACGCCATATTGAAGGAGAAAACCACCAGCACGATGCCGATCAGCATGGTGGTCGGAATATTGATCAACGTCTCGACATCCCATTTGACATTGAGGCGACGGATCAGCCGGTGCAGTAACCAGGGTAGCAGCAGAACCTTGAGCAGCAGGGTGAGCAGCGCCGACCAGTAAAGGTGCGATTGCCCGGTAACCAGCGCGACCGTCACCGTCGAGGTGCACAGCACTGCTCCCTGCAACATGAACAGGTTGATCAGCGAGAGAATGCGCCGCTGCCCGAGCATGGCGAAGGACAGCAACAACATCACCGCCGCGAGCAGGTTGATGATCTGGCCGTAGTAATGGCTCATTGGTCACTCACTTGCCGGTCTCCAGCAGCAGATGCACCAGCATGCCGAGTACCGCCAGCATGAAGGCCGTGCCGAGAAATTCTGGCGCACGGAAGATGCGCATTTTGGCGCTCAATGTTTCGATGAGGGCAAGCAATGCACCGCCGATGGCGAGCTTGGGCAACAGGCTGGCCAGCGCCAGTGGCAGATTGGACAGATCTGCGCCCTGCGGCACACCCCAGGGAAAGAACAGCGCCAGACCGAGGCAGGAGTAGACATACAGCTTGAGTTCTGCAGCCCATTCGATGAACGCCAGATGGCGCCCGGAGTATTCCAGAATCATCGCCTCGTGGATCATCGTCAGTTCGAGATGAGTCGTCGGATTGTCCACCGGGATGCGGGCATTCTCGGCCAGCGATACCATGGTGAACGCGACGCCGGCGAAGGCAAGGCTGGGATAGATGGCAAACTCGCGGCTGGCGAAGGTTTCCACAATGGTGGATAGCGAGGTGGATTGTGAAATCAGTGAAGCGGTAAAAAATACCATCAGCAGCGCCGGTTCGGCGAGGAAGCCAATCAACATTTCGCGGCGCGCGCCGAGAGAACCAAATGCGGTGCCGACATCCATGCCGGCCAGGGCAATGAAGACACGTGCCAGAGCAAAAATACCAACCAGAGCGATAGCATCGGCAGCCGGCCCGAAGGGTAGGTCGGTGGAGAGCGTCGGGACGATCATCGATGCCAATGCCATGCAGGCGAAGATGATATAGGGAGCAGCACGGAACAGGCTGGAGGCGTTATGCGCCAGCACCACCTCTTTCTCGAACAGCTTGGCAAACTGACGGTAGGGTTGCAGTAGCGGCGGCGCACTGCGGTTCTGCAGCCAGGCACGGCACTGATTCACCCAACCGGTCAGGAGCGGCGCCAGCACCAGCGCCAGGGCCAGTTCGAGAATCTGCAGCAGAACTGGGGCGATCAGGTTCATCGACTTATCCACGAACGAGGAACAGCAGCACAACCAAGGTGATCAGGCTGTAAAGCAGGTAGATGGCGATGCGCCCCTGCTGAATCACCGAAATGCCGCGTGAAACAAGATTGGCAAGATGCGCCAGCGGCAGGTAGATCAGATACCAAAAATGATCCCTGACGACGACGCTGTAGCGCGGTGCCTTGTCGAACGAAGTGGGCAATTCGCGCGTCAATCGATAGAACGGCTCGAAGATCTGCCGCAGCGGTTGACTAAAACCTTCTGCCGTATCCTGCATGCGTGGGGTTTGTATCGGAAAGCCGCAGTTCCAGGCGGCGCCGCGGCGCATCCTGCCATGCCAGAAGCGGTGCACAAATGCCGCTGTGGCAACGACGATGGCGCTAATCATCAGCAGGAACAGCAGCGGTTCATAGCTGGCGCGGTCGGCGCTGATCGGTGCCAGCAGCAGCCAGCCATGACTACCTGCAACATTACCAGACGCCGCATACACACCGGTACCGAGCAGGGTGCGGGTGACAAAATCCAGATGCTCAATGACGAATACCGGAAACAATCCGAGCAATACACAGAGCGCTGCCAACCAGACGAGTCCTGTACGTTCCAGCCAACCAGCATCCTTGGCCTGACGAGAAATGGTTTCCTCGCGTGGCTGGCCGAGAAACACGATGCCAAAAAATTTAACCATGACATAACCGGCCAGTGCCGCAGTCAGCGTCACGGCAGCAGCAGCCACCGGAATCAGCATGTTGATGTAGCCATGCGGCAGACCCGGCGTGAACAGGAAGGCCTGCAACAGCAGCCATTCAGAGACGAAGCCGTTGAAAGGCGGCAGCCCGGCACTGCTGAGCACACCGAGCAGCGCCAGCCAGGCAACCCAGGGCATGGGATGGATCAGTCCGCCCAGCTTGCCCAGCCGGCGTTCACGCGTGGCGTGCAGCACCGCGCCGGTGCACAGGAACAGCAAGCTCTTGAAGACGGCGTGATTGAGGCAATGGTAGAGCACGGCGGTCAGCGCCAGGGCGGCCAGGGCGGTCATGCCGAATGCCTGAAAGGTCAGCGTCAGACCGATGCCGACGAACAGCAGGCCGATATTCTCGATCGACGAGTAGGCGAGCAGCCGTTTCATGTCGCTTTGTACCGCGCTGAATATGGCGCCGAACAGCGCAGTCACCAATCCCAGCGCCAGCAGTCCCACACCCCACCACCACAAGGGATGATGCAGCAGATCGAAAGAAACGCGCAGCACACCGTAGATGGCGGTCTTCAGCATGACGCCGCTCATCATCGCCGATACCGGCGAGGGTGCGGCCGGATGCGCCTCGGGCAGCCAGACGTGTAGCGGCAGCAGACCTGCCTTGGCGCCAAAGCCCAGCACCGCCAACCCGAAGGCGGCACTGGCCCAGAAGGTATCGTGCCGAATGGCGCGCATGTGATCGAAGGTGTAGTCGGCAACGCCATTGCTGGCGGCCAGACCACCCGCGCCTTGCAGAACACCGAAGCAGAGCAGGATGGCGATGGCACCGATATGTGCGATCAGCAGATAGAGATATCCGGCACTGCGTATTTCAGGATTGCGATGGTCGGAAGTAACCAGAAAAAATGATGAAAGCGCCATCAGTTCCCAGGCGACCATGAATGCATAGGCGTCGTCGGCCAGCAGCACCAGCGCCATGCTGGCGAGAAATAGATGGTATTGCAGACATTGCAGTCCGGCGGCGCTGCCTTCGCCTTTTCGCAGATAACCGGCGGAGAAGATCGAAATGCCTGCTGCTGTACCGCCAAGCAGCATCAGAAACAGCGCCGAAAGCGCATCGAGACGCAGGTGAAATGGCAGGTCGGGCAGGCCCAGCGGCAGCACGGCGATCTCGGCTGGTGCGCCGAGGGCGTTGAAAGCGCATACCGCCAGCGCCATCCCGACCAGCGCGCCGAGCGGATAGAGCAGGCGTGCGACAGCCGTCACGTCGCGCAGTACGGTCAATCCGGCCAGTCCGATCAACAGCCAGGTGCCGATCAGCAGCAGAATCCAGTCGATGGAAAGCAGTTCAGACAGATTCGCGGACAAGCCGGACATTATGCTTCTATCATTTCACGCGCATGCCCGGCTGGGCGCCGCTGTCGGGTGAGAGCAGAAAAAGTCCGGGGGTCGTGCCATTGACGTCGGAGGCGGCCAGCACCATGCCTTCGGACAGGCCGAATTTCATTTTGCGCGGGGTCAGATTGGCAACCATCACGGTCAGGCGGCCGATCAACGTCGCCGGATCGTAGGCCGACTTGATGCCGGCGAAGACGGTGCGCGGTTTGTCGTCGCCGATGTCGAGCGTCAGCTTGAGCAATTTTTCCGCGCCTTCGACATGCTCGGCATTGGCGATCCGGGCAATGCGCAAATCAATTTTTGTGAAGTCGTCGATACCGATGAACGGTTCCCACGATGCCTTCTTCTGCACTTCATTCTCGCTGTGCTGCTGGTGCTGTGCATGACGTTGCGGTGATGACGCCGTCGACTCTGGGCCAGATGCGGTCGGTGCCAGCGATTCGCGGTTGGCGTCGACAAGGGCCGCCACTTGCTTTGGATCGATGCGGGTCATGAGATGCTTGTAGTCGTTGATGCGGTGGCCATTCTCCAGAGACGTTGCAGCATCGCGCCAGGACAGCGGTGGAATGTTGAGCAATGCCTCGACCTGCTCGGCAAGCTTCGGCAGCACCGGCTTGAGGTACAGCGTCAGCAAACGGAATTGATTGATGGCGATGCTGCACACCAGCTGAAGTTCAGCATCGCGCGCCGCATCCTTGGCGATTTCCCAAGGCTTGGCGTCATTGACGAATTGGTTCGCCGCATCGGCCAGCGCCATGATCTCGCGCAAGGCCCTGGAAAAATCACGCGTCTCATAAAGCCGGGCGATTTCCTCGGCACGGGCGGCAATCGCACCGATCGGTTGAGCGGCATCCAAGCCTGCGGCTGGCGCCAGCGAAAGTTGTCCGGCGCAACGTTTGGTGATGAAACCCGCACAACGGCTGGCAATATTGATGTATTTCCCCACCAGATCCGAATTCACGCGGGCGACGAAATCATCCAGATTCAGATCGATGTCTTCCATCGAGCCGTTGAGCTTGGCGGCGTAGTAGTAACGCAACCATTCCGGATTCATGCCCTGCTGCAGATAGCTTTCGGCGGTAATGAAAGTGCCGCGCGACTTGGACATCTTCAGACCGTCGACAGTGAGGAAGCCGTGCGCAAAAATATTCGTCGGCGTGCGGTAGCCAGCGTGTTCGAGCTCGGCCGGCCAGAACAGCGCATGAAAATACAGAATGTCCTTGCCGATGAAATGGTACAGCTCGGTCGTCGAATCCTTGCCCCACCAGTCGTCGAAATTCAAGCCGTTTTTTGCGCAGAGATTTTTGAACGAACCCATGTAGCCAATTGGCGCATCCAGCCAGACGTAGAAATATTTTCCCGTGGGTTGGCCATTGTCGCCGGGAATCTCGAAACCGAAATATGGCGCGTCGCGCGAGATGTCCCAGTCGGAAAGTTTATTGTCATCGGGTGCTGCGTCGCCGAAACCCAGCCACTCCTGCATCTTGTTGGCTGCCTCGCTTTGCAGCCGTTCGCTCTGCGTGTATTTGCGCAGGAAGGCCTGGCAGCGCGGATCGGAAAGGCGAAAGAAATAGTGCTCGGATTCCTTGAGTACCGGCGTCGCGCCCGAAACGGCAGAATAAGGATTCTTCAGTTCGGTCGGTGCATAGGCGGCGCCACAGGCTTCGCAGGCATCGCCGTACTGGTCCTTCGCGCCGCACTTCGGGCATTCGCCCTTGATGAAGCGGTCCGGCAGAAACATCTGCTTCACCGGATCGTAGTGTTGTTCGATACTGCGCACATCAATCAGACCAGCCGCCTTGAGCTTCGCATAAATGTCATTGGCGTAGAAGCGGGTTTCTTCCGAATGCGTCGTGTAGTAATTGTCGAAGGCGACATGAAAGCCGGCAAAATCGCGGCTGTGCTCGCCATGCACCCGGGCGACCAGCGCTTCCGGCGTGATGCCCTCCTTCTCGGCGCGCAGCATCACCGGCGTACCGTGGGTGTCGTCGGCGCAGACGTAGTAGCACTCGTGGCCGCGCATCTTCTGGAAGCGCACCCAGATGTCGGTCTGGATGTATTCGACCAGATGCCCGAGGTGGATGGCGCCATTGGCGTAGGGAAGTGCGCTGGTGACGAGAATCTGACGCTGGTTCATGAGAGATCGGGGATAATGGTCGTTTTGCAGGACGAGATATTCTAACAAAGCGGAATGCTGCGGTCCTTATTAGTTTCGTCGTTTCGCAAGGGGCGCAGCTCACGCGTTTGAAATCCATTTAGTGGCTGCGCGGGCTTTGCCCAACCTACATCCTGCTTTTAGAATTCCGCAGGCCGCTATTGAAGACAGTGGAGATGAAATGAGCATAACCGAACAACAAATCCAGGCCACCCTCAAGGAACTCATCGATGCCAATACCGGCAAGGATTTCGTCAGCGGCCGCACGCTGCGCAACCTCAAGGTCGACGGTGCCAATGTGTCTCTCGACATCGAACTCGGCTATCCGGCGCAAAGCCAGTTTGACAGCATCCGCAAGCAGGTGCAGGACAAGCTCGCCAGCCTGCCAGGCATCGGCAAGGTCAGCGTCAACGTCCGTTCGAAAATCGTCGCACACGCCGTGCAGCACGGCGTCAAATTGATCCCCGGCGTCAGGAATATCATCGCCGTCGCCTCGGGCAAGGGCGGCGTCGGCAAATCCACCACAGCGGTGAACCTCGCCCTGGCGCTGGCCGCCGAAGGTGCGACTGTCGGCCTGCTTGATGCCGACATCTATGGCCCCTCACAGCCGCAGATGCTCGGCGTCAGTGGTCGCCCCGAATCTCCCGACGGCAAGAGCATCCTGCCGATGCGAGCACACGGCCTGCAGGCGATGTCGATCGGCTTCCTCATCGACCAGGAGACGCCGATGGTCTGGCGCGGGCCGATGGTCACCCAGGCGTTGCAGCAACTGCTCAACGACACGCGCTGGGAGGATATTGATTACCTGATCGTCGATCTGCCGCCGGGCACCGGCGACGTTCAATTGACCCTGGCGCAAAAAGTGCCGGTGACCGGCGCGGTGATCGTCACCACGCCGCAGGATGTCGCGCTGCTCGATGCGCGCAAGGGGCTCAAGATGTTCGAGAAGGTCGGCGTGCCAATCCTCGGTATTGTTGAAAATATGAGCACGCACATCTGCTCGAAGTGCGGTCACGAGGAACACATCTTTGGCAGCGGCGGCGGCCAGCGCATGGCAACCGACTACGAGGTTGAACTGCTCGGTGCCCTGCCGCTCGACATCGGCATCCGCGAACAGAGCGACAGCGGCAAGCCCGCCGTGGCTGCCGATCCTGCCGGACGCATCACTGAAATCTACAAAACTATCGCCCGCCGCATCGCCGTAAAAATCGCCGGGCAGTCCAAAGATATGACATCAAAATTCCCGACGATCGTCGTGCAGAATACGTAAGCAACGGGTCGAGAGAGATAGAATCGGGGGAACCATCCTGCTTTATACTTCGCGCTCGCCAAGCTCACTACGCTCATCACTCTCGACTATCCGCTCTCAACTCTCGACTATCCCAGAATGACCATCAAATCCGACAAATGGATCCGCCGCATGGCGGAGACCCACAAGATGATCGAACCGTTCGAACCCGGACAGGTGCGCGAGGCCAATGGCCACAAAATTGTCTCCTACGGCACATCGAGCTACGGCTACGACATTCGCTGCTCGAACGAATTCAAGCTGTTCACCAACATCAACAGCACCATCGTCGATCCGAAGAATTTTGATCCGAATTCCTTCGTCGAGGTCAACGCCGACTACTGCATCATTCCGCCCAACTCCTTTGCCCTGGCGCGTACTGTCGAGTACTTCCGCATCCCGCGCAATGTCCTGACCGTCTGCCTTGGCAAGAGTACCTATGCGCGCTGCGGCATCATCGTCAACGTGACGCCGTTCGAACCGGAATGGGAAGGTTATGTGACGCTGGAATTTTCCAACACCACGCCGCTACCGGCGAAGATCTATGCCAATGAGGGTATCGCCCAGGTGCTGTTCTTCGAGTCCGACGAGGTCTGTGAAACCTCCTACAAGGATCGTGGCGGCAAGTATCAGGGACAGGTCGGCGTGACATTGCCTAAAATCTAGTATCTAGCGGAGAGTCGTTAGTCGAGAGTCGGGAGGAAAACCGCTCTGCCACGCTTCACTCTCGACTCACAACGCGCCGCTCTCGACTGAGGTTTCGCGATGAAATTTCGTTTTCCCGTAGTCATCATCGACGAGGACTTCCGTTCCGAGAATGCTTCCGGACTCGGCATCCGTGCACTGGCGCAGGCGCTTCAAGACGAGGGTATGGAGGTGCTGGGTGTCACCAGCTACGGCGACCTGGCGTCATTCGCCCAGCAGCAGAGCCGCGCCTCGGCATTCATCCTGTCGATCGACGATGAGGAATTCGGCAGCGGCTCGCCCGAAGAAGCCCAGGCGGCGCTCAAACAATTGCGCGCTTTCGTCGAGGGTATCCGTTTCCGCAACAGCGAGATCCCGATCTTTCTCTACGGCGAGACGCGCACCTCGCGACATATCCCGAACGACGTGCTGCGCGAGCTGCACGGCTTCATCCATATGTTCGAGGACACGCCTGAGTTCATCGCCCGCTATGTGATGCGCGAGACGCGCACCTATCTCGACAGTCTGGCGCCGCCATTCTTCCGCGCACTGCTCCACTACGCTTCGTATGGTTCATATTCCTGGCATTGCCCCGGCCATTCGGGCGGTGTGGCTTTCCTGAAAAGCCCGGTCGGCCAGATGTTCCACCAGTTCTTCGGTGAGAATATGCTGCGTGCCGACGTCTGCAATGCAGTCGAAGAGCTTGGTCAACTGCTCGACCATACCGGCCCGGTAGCGGCTTCCGAACGTAACGCCGCACGCATCTTCTCGGCCGATCACCTGTTCTTTGTCACCAATGGCACATCGACCTCGAACAAGATTGTCTGGCATTCAACCGTCGCCCCCGACGACATCGTCGTGGTCGATCGCAATTGCCACAAGTCGATCCTCCATGCCATCATAATGACTGGTGCAATCCCGGTGTTTTTGATGCCGACACGCAACAATTTCGGCATCATCGGGCCAATTCCAAAGAGCGAATTCCTCTGGGAAACCATCCAGGAAAAGATCGCGGCGAACCCCTTCGCCCGTGAATCGCAGGCACGCAATCCCGGCACCAAGCCACGTGTGCTGACCATCACCCAGAGCACCTACGACGGCATCCTGTACAACGTCGAGGCCATCAAGGAAATGCTCGATGGCAAGATCGACACCCTGCATTTCGACGAAGCCTGGCTGCCGCACGCCACCTTCTACGATTTCTACAAGGGCATGCACGCCATCGGCCGCGACCGCCCGCGCTGCAAGGATTCAATGCTGTTCTCGACGCAATCGACGCACAAGCTGCTGGCGGGTCTTTCGCAGGCCTCGCAGATTCTCGTGCAGGATTCGGAAGCACGCCAGCTCGACCGCGACGTGTTTAACGAAGCCTTCCTGATGCACACCTCGACCTCGCCGCAGTACGCCATCATTGCTTCCTGCGATGTCGCCGCAGCGATGATGGAGCCCCCCGGCGGCACCGCGCTGGTCGAGGAATCAATCATGGAAGCGCTCGACTTCCGCCGCGCCATGCGCAAGGTCGACGAAGAGTGGGGTGCCGACTGGTGGTTCAAGGTATGGGGCCCGGACTACCTCGCCGAGGAAGGCGTCGGCGAACGCGACGACTGGATGCTCAAGGCTGGCGAGCGCTGGCACGGCTTCGGCGATCTGGCGCCGGACTTCAACATGCTCGACCCGATCAAGGCCACCGTGATCACGCCGGGACTCGACGTTGACGGTGATTTTTCGGATGAATTCGGCATTCCAGCTGGGGTTGTTACCCGCTATCTCGCCGAACACGGTGTGATCGTCGAGAAAACCGGTCTGTATTCGTTCTTCATCATGTTCACCATCGGCATCACCAAGGGCCGCTGGAACAGCATGGTGACCGAACTCCAGCAGTTCAAGGACGACTACGACAAAAACCAGCCACTGTGGCGCTCAATGCCGGAGTTCGTTGCCAAATTCCCACGTTACGAAAAAATCGGCCTGCGCGATCTCTGCGAGCAAATTCACGGCATCTACAAGGCCAACGATGTGGCGCGTCTGACCACCGAAATGTATCTGTCGAATATGGAACCGGCGATGCGCCCGGCCGACGCCTTTGCACGCATGGCGCACCGCGAAATCGACCGCGTACCGATCGACGAACTCGAAGGCCGCGTCACCAGCGTGCTGCTCACCCCTTACCCGCCTGGCATCCCGCTGCTGATTCCCGGCGAGCGCTTCAACAAGACGATTGTCCGCTACCTGCAATTTGCCCGCGAGTTCAACGAAAAATTTCCTGGCTTCGAAACCGACATCCACGGCCTCGTCAAGGAAAACGGCAACGGCAAGGTGCGCTATTACGTCGACTGCGTTAAATAACCCGCACGGCTCAAGGCTTGGCTAAAAGGCCGCGGAGTAAGGCTGACGACAACGGTCATGTGGACCATGAACGTGAAGCCACGTGAAGTCGTCAATGCCGTTCGTAAGTAACGAAAGCGTAGTCGAAACCGTTTGTGGAATGATGACGCTCACGGGAGATTTCAAGCCAGGCGCGCGTATCAAATTCCGGGAAATACGCATCGCCGGGAAAATCCGCAGCGATTTCGGTTAATTCCAGACGCCAGGCGAGCGGTAAGGCTTGGCGATAAATCTCCGCTCCACCGATGACAAATACATTTTCTGCACCGCTGCCAGCAGCCAGCGCGATGGCTTCCTTCAGTGAATGCACGACGCTGGCGCCGGGCGCGGCATAGCCGGGGTTGCGACTGACAACAATATTGCTGCGACCGGGCAGTGGCCTGCCCAGCGATTCCCAGGTCTTGCGTCCCATGATGATTGGATGGCCGAGTGTCAGCGCCTTGAAGCGCTTGAGATCCTCGGGCAACTGCCAGGGCATCTGGTTGTCAATGCCGATGACGCGATCTTTCGCGAGGGCGGCGATCAAAACCAGGCGCGGCGATTTGGCGTTCAGAAGATTCGAATTCGACATGACGAGCGTGGATTATACGGAGAATGAATTTTGCCTAATGAGCATTCCAGATTCGGCCAAGCCATTCATGCAGCACGGCCTGGCTCCTCGCCAGCACCTCACTGTCTGGCAGCAGGTTCTCGATCAATGACGGTGAATCGTTGGCAAACCCCGTTGGCGCCGCGATAACAGTCAAACCCTGACGCTGAAACAGGTCTGCGGCACGCGCCATATGCTCGGCTCCGGTGACCAGAGCAATCCGCCCAATGCCAGATTGTTTCAGCAGTCTGGCGGAGAACTCGGCGTTTTGCGCAGTGTCGAGCGAGGCATCCTCGATCCAGCGCACGGGTACGCTGAAGTCTTCCGTCAGCGCCTCGCGCATCGACAGCGCCTCCGGACGGCTACCGAACGGTGCGCCTCCGCTCACCAGCAAAGGCAATCCGCTGATGCGCTGCAAACGTGCTGCGTAACGAATACGCAGCAGGGTATTTCGACTGACGGTGTCGCCACCATACTCGGCCGCTGCCGGGTAGGTGCCGCCACCGAGGACGACAATGGCCTGGGCACCCGCCAATGCCTGCAATGTCTGCTGCGGCAAATAGGGTAGCGGCGGCGATGTTTCGGCCAGGCGTTGCAGGCGGATTTCGACCAGCGGCAAACTCATCAGCATCAGCAGAAACAGCGCACCAAATGTCAGCGTACGGCCGAAACGCGGCCAGCGACGCATCATCCAGAGACCGGCCAGAATCAGCAGGAGCGGTCCGAAAGGCGGCAAAATCGCCGCAACGATGAATTTTTTCAGAATAAACATGAGACGAATAAAACCGGAAATGCAGTGGCACCCGTCTTCGGTAAATTCACCGACGGTGCGACGAGGGGCTACCCGCTATCAGCCCTGCCAGGCGACGAAGCGGTTCTTGCCAAGGCGCTTGGCGGTATACATCGCCGCATCGGCGTGCTGCATCAAGGTATCGGCATCGGTGCCGTGCTCGGGATAGAGAGCGATACCGAGGCTGGTGCCGACCTGGAAATTCTGCTTGTCGACAACCAGCGGCTCCGACAGTGCCGAAATAACCTTTGCCGCCACCGCTTCGGCAGTTTTCCGCCCGGTGACATCGCGCACCACAAGAATGAACTCGTCGCCGCCAACGCGCGCAACCGTGTCGCTTTCCCGAACGCAACTGCTCAGGCGATCGGCGATGATCTTCAGCGCACTGTCGCCTGCATCGTGGCCGAAAACATCGTTGATCGGCTTGAAATTGTCGAGATCGATATAAAACAGGGCGAATGCCGTACGGCTGCGCCGCGATGCGGTGATGGTACTACCAACTCGGTCAAACAGCAGCGTACGGTTGGCGAGTCCGGTCAGCGAATCGTGCAGGGCAAGGTGCTGAAGACGCTGCTCGGCGTTCTTGCGCTCGGTGATGTCAACCATGATGACCAGCATCTTGGTATTTTCATTACCGGGAATGGTCGTAACGGCAACCTCGGTGATGCGCTTCTCGCCGCTCTTGGTCTGAATGGCAAAATCGAAACGGCCTTCGAAGGTTTCGCCATCCAGCAAATGTGGATGTCTCTCCAGAATCCGCGCACGCTCGTCACTGCTGGCAACGAGCATGAAATTCTCCATCTGCAGCAATTCCTCATTGCTGAATCCGGTGAGCAGGGTGACGGCCGCATTGGCGAAGGAGATCTTGCCATCCTCCAGAATGAACAGGCCAACCCCGGCACCTGACTGCGCCTCAAGCAGCGCCTGATAAAGCATATGCTGCTGGCGCAGTTGTGTATCGCGCTCGGCCAGCGCGTCCTCGACCTGCTTGCGCTTTGTAATGTCGATGGAATAATCGATGAAGCCACTGTGATGCCCATCCGAATCGAGGAGCGGCGTCGTGGATAGATGAATGTAGATCTGCTCGCCGGATTTGCGGATGCGCCAGCCGTCGATTTCATGGCGTTTGACTGTGAGTACCTGGGGCGCAAAGTGGTGGGCCTTTTCTTCCTGAGCAGCCTGCGCGGCCGGGTACAACATGGAAAAATGCTGGCCAATGGCTTCCTTCGCAGTGTACCCATACAGCGCTTCGGCGCCGCGATTCCAGTAAGTGATCACACCGCTCAAATCGATACAGACGATCGCCTCGACGGTATCGTCAAGGATATGGTCGGTAAATAGCGGAGGAACGGGATGGCTTTGTTTGGAGGGCTTCATCGAATCGACCTAGAAAAGCGGCAGCAGGCCATGTCCTCGATTAGAAATGATGGCCGCCGACTGTCCAGCGTTGCTTGTATGAATCGGCGAAACGCGCACAACAGGTGTCGTTCGCATCGATTCGAGAGATTTCATAGTCTTGTAGAAGCAAATATAACCCCTGCAGGCGCATTTGCCAAGGTGCATAAATGAAGCATGAATGAATGCCGCCAATACCAGCCGGACAGGCCATACATCGCGGCCGCAATCATTCAATCTGGAATAACATGGCGACATTCCAGTCCGGGAGGATCATCGTGACCCGCAAAATCATCGCCACCACCGCTGCGCCCACCGCCATTGGCCCATATTCACAGGCCGTGCAAGCCGGCGCCACGCTCTATCTTTCGGGGCAGATCGGCCTCGATCCGCAGACCATGCAGGTGGTTGACGGCATTGACGCACAAATCATCCGTGTCTTCGAAAACCTCAAGGCCGTTGCCGAAGCAGCCGGCGCCAGCCTCAATGACGCCGTCAAATTCAACATTTATCTGACCGATCTGGCGAACTTCGCCAAGGTGAATGAAGTCATGACGCGCTACCTCGATCAACCCTACCCGGCGCGCGCCGCCGTCGGCGTCAGTGAATTGCCGCGCGGTGCGCTGATTGAAGCCGATGCAATCCTGGTGCGGAGCGTCGGGCAAGGCACATGACCGATGCCGGGCCGCCTGCTGCTGCACGTCTGAGCGGTGTATCGACGTCACTCGCGGCAAAGCTGGCCAAGCTCGGCATTCGCTGCGACGCCGATCTGATCCTGCATCTGCCGCTGCGCTACGAGGACGAGACGCGCATCGTGCCGCTCGTCGATGCGCCGTCTGGCGAAGCGGTGCAGGTCGAAGTCGAGGTCGTCTCGACGGAAGTCGCCTATCGTCCGCGCCGTCAATTGGTCAGCCGCGTGCGCGATGCACGCAATGGCGATGGCATGATTGTTGTACGCCTGTTGAATTTCTATCCCAGCCAGTTGAAGCAGTTTGCCGTCGGTGCCCGGCTGCGCCTGTTCGGCGAAGTTCGCGAAGGTCATTTCGGCCCGGAGATGGTGCATCCGCGTGCACGTAGCGTCGGGGCGGAAACACTGCTGCCGGAGGCGCTGACGCCTGTGTATCCGACCACCGCCGGTTTGGCGCAGGCCATGCTACGGCGGTTGATCGGTCAGGCGCTGGCGCGTCTGGATCTCGCCGACACATTACCAGATGCCATACGCCAGACGCACAGCCTGCTGACTTTTGCCGAAGCGCTGCTGATGCTGCATCAACCGCCAGCAACGCTATCCGTCGAAGCATTGGAAGCGCGCAATCAGGCCGCCTGGCGGCGCATTCGTTTCGATGAATTATTGGCGCAACAGTTGTCGCTGCGCCGAGCGTATGCGGCGCGTCGTACACGCAGTGCGCCGCGCCTGCCCGGTGGTGGAAAACTGGGTATGCAGTTGCTCGGTCAATTGCCGTTTCAATTGACCGCTGCCCAGCAGCGCGTCTGGCACGAGCTTGCCACCGACATGACTAAAGAATATCCGATGCAGCGTCTGTTGCAAGGCGATGTCGGCAGCGGCAAGACCATCGTTGCCGCCCTCGCGCTGCTGCAGGCAGTGGAGAATGGCTGGCAGGGGGCGCTGATGGCGCCCACCGAAATTCTCGCAGAACAGCACTGGCACAAGTTGAGTCAGTGGCTGACGCCGCTTGGCATCGAGGTGGCCTGGCTGTCGGGCAGCCAGAAGAAAGCGCAGCGCACGGCAATGGCCACCGCTGTCCGCGAAGGTCGTGCGCCGATCGTCGTTGGCACCCACGCGCTGATCGAGGATGCGGTCGACTTCCCGCGCCTCGGCCTGGCGGTGATCGATGAACAGCACCGCTTCGGCGTACGCCAGCGCCTGGCCCTGCGCCGCAAGGGCGGGACGATGCATGTGCCGCACCAGCTGATGATGTCAGCAACACCAATTCCACGCAGCCTGGCGATGAGTTATTACGCCGATCTCGACGTGTCGGTGATCGACGAACTGCCGCCCGGCCGCTCGCCGGTACGCACTCACCTCGTTGCTGACGGGCGACGCGCCAAAGTGATCGCTCGCGTCCACGATGCCTGCATGGAGGGGCGGCAGGCCTACTGGGTCTGCCCGCTGATTGAAGAATCGGAAACCCTGCAATTGCAGACCGCGCAGGAAACCTTTGCACGGCTCACTGAGGAATTATCCAACCTGCGCATCGGCCTGGTGCACGGCCGTCTCAAGCCGGCAGAAAAATCGGCGGTGATGGAAGCCTTCGTCAAGGGCGAGATCCAGGTATTGGTAGCGACCACAGTCATCGAAGTTGGCGTCGATGTGGCGAATGCCTCGTTGATGATCATCGAGCATGCCGAGCGTTTCGGCCTTGCCCAGTTGCACCAGTTGCGCGGCCGTGTCGGCAGAGGCGCCGCACAGTCGGCCTGCATCCTGCTGTATGCCCGGCCGCTCGGCGAGACCGCGCGCGCGCGGCTCAAGGTGATCTTCGAAAACAGCGATGGCTTTGAAATTGCCCGCCAGGACCTGGTCCTGCGCGGTCCCGGCGAATTCATCGGTGCGCGACAGAGCGGCCTGCCGCTGCTGCGCTACGCCAATCTCGACGAAGCCGCGCTGGTCGATGCGGCACGCGCCGCCGCCGAAGTCATGCTGCGCGACACGCCGGTTGCGGCAGAGGCGCACTTGCAGCGCTGGCTGGCCGGACGTGAGGAATTGCTGAAGGTGTAATCTTCATCATGAACACCCTACCGGGATCATTCCGGCGAAGGTGTTCCGAATACGGCATTCGCTTCCCCGTTCAATTGCAGCAACGCCTTGAGCGAGCCACCATCCAGCTTCAGGCTTGATTCAACGATGCCGGCTCGCCGGAAAATCATGCGATATTCATCGAGGCTGAACACCTGTTCGTTGATGCCCTTCTGCAAATCGCGTAGCGTGGCAGGATTCTCCAGGCTATCGCCGACGGGTTCGCACATCACGGCAATCAAGCCGCCGGGACGCAACAGTTTCGCCAGCCGGGCCAGCAGTATTTCCGGTTCAGGGAAGTGATGCAATGTACTGAACATGACAATCACATCGAATGAATTTTCCCTGAAAGGCACATTCATGGCATCAGCACAAATAAACGCAAGCCGGTGCAGAAAGCCATCGCCAAAATACAGACTGCCAAATTCCAGCAGTGAAGAATTGATGTCGAGAGCAACAACATCGCAATATTCGAGCCAAGCCAGATGAGGGTGCGTTCCCGATCCCACCTCAAGCACCCGGAAAGACGATCTGCCTGTTTGTTTCAGATGTACTTCGATCATTCTCACCCCATCGGCATGGTCCTCCGCGTAATCTGGAATCGTCGGCCCTATCTGAATGCTGACAGGACTCTGTTCGACCTCAGCGGCGGCCGCTTCGATGTGAATTGGAATATCAAAGGATGTGCCGACGATTTCATGATTTTTCATCCTGACCAGTGAAATTCGCAGAATCCTGTTGCCAGCGCTTACTGGTGCAGACAGTCGGACAGGCAGGCTGATTGCCCGACCGGGATCAATATCGATGGGGAAGGTGGTCAATACCGGAGCAATCTGCTGATCAAGCCAGGTCGCCGCAAGCATCAGCGGATCGGTCGTCTTCGACGACCACGGATGTCCGCCGATATTGCGCAAGCGGATATTTGCCGAAAATTGGCTTCCTGCCAGAATCGAAGCGGGTAGATAGTGCCTCTCGAATCTGACCTGTGGCGCTTGGTTGGCATCGTTCACTGCAGGAAGCTGCTTATTGGTTACGTTGGTTGCGCTGCTTCCAAAGAATCGATCCAGCACATCGTTGATCTCTGCACCGATTGCCTGATCGTCGCAGCTTACAGTTGCTGCATGTTGAAGAATTGCCGCAACTCTGGATCTCATGGTCGCGTCTCCGGGCAAATTAAGCAAGGCGATCATCCTATCGACAAGTTCCTCAATGATATCTCGACCGTCCTCGATGCCTGCAAGCTGTCCTGATTTGCCAGACGCTTCCCGATAGTTGTTGAAAAAATCGGGAACACGATTGCGGATCGGCCACCGGACATGGCATCGTCCGCATTCAATGCTCTCATCGTTAAGCCTGAGTTTATCGTTCCTGCAGGTTGGGCAAATCAATGAGCCTTCTTGTACAAGGCGCTGAACGAATGATTGCATGAGTAAATCTCTATATCTCTATAGGCTCAACGCATATTCGGCAATCGCCGTAACCACCGGCGGCGCTTCGCCGATCGGCACGGCCACCGCGACAGTCAGCCCCGGATGGCGGCGGTGCGCCTCGTCGATCAGTACGGGCAAGTCACGTTTGGTGTGTCCAGATTGCGCCATGAACATCGGCACGATGACGATCTCCGTGAAGCCCTCGCCAGCCAATGTATCGATGGCTTGTGGCAGTGTCGGTGCGATAAATTCGAGAAATGCCGCCTCGACGCGGGCAACCGGGCAGCGCACGCGCATCGCGTCGCGGATAGCGAGGATCGACTGCGCCCAATCGGGATTGCGTGCGCCATGTGCGAACAGAAGATGTGCTTTCATTGCATTGACTCCTTCCAGATATTGCGACGGCCTGCCTCGCCCACCGACAGGGCGGATCCCGGTGGAAGGTTCGCGTCGATTATATTGCGCGGCATTACATTTGCAGGGTGGATACAATATTTTTAAACAAGCTCCAATTTCCCCGTCGTAAAGATGCAACAAAGTTGCGCTAATCGCCCCAATGGCATTTGCAATTCCGCCATATCCACTCAATCATCCGCCTCTGACGGTTTCAGGAGTTCAGGGCATGCCGGGAGAGATAATTCGTCATTGTCATTGGCACGCAAATGGCCACGATGGTTCAGCAGGAATTCCACCTTCGCTATACAATAGTGCGTCGTTAGAGCGTCCTGGAATGACGGGTGTCAGCAATTCGCTGTCCAATATGATTGATGTGGAATGAACCATGGATGAAAGATTTCGCGCAGCAGCCCTCGAATACCATCTGCTGCCAAAGCCGGGCAAGATCTCCGTTACGTCGACCAAGGCGATGACCAATCAGCAGGATCTGGCGCTGGCCTACTCACCGGGAGTTGCAGCCGCCTGCGAAGAAATCGTTCTCGATCCTGCCAATTCCTACAAATACACATCGCGTGGCAATCTTGTCGCAGTCATCACCAATGGCACCGCAGTGCTGGGCCTGGGCAACATCGGCCCACTGGCCGGCAAGCCGGTGATGGAAGGCAAGGGTGTGCTGTTCAAAAAATTCGCCGGTATCGATGTTTTCGATATCGAAGTCAACGAGAACGATCCGGACAAACTGATCGACATCATCGCTGCGCTCGAACCCACTTTCGGCGGTATCAATCTTGAAGACATCAAGGCCCCGGAGTGTTTCTACATCGAAAAGAAACTGCGCGAGCGCCTGAAAATTCCGGTTTTCCACGATGACCAGCACGGTACCGCAATCATCGCCGCCGCCGCAGTGCTAAATGGCCTGCGCATTGTTGGCAAGGAAATGGGCAAGATCAAGCTGGTCTGTTCCGGTGCAGGCGCGGCAGCGATCGCCTGTCTGGACATGCTGGTCAGTCTCGGCCTCAATCCGCAGAACGTTTTCATCGCCGACAGCAAGGGCGTCGTGTATGTGGGACGCGATGCCTGCCTCGATCCATCGAAGGCGCGCTATGCGCAAGAAACCAACGCTCGCACGCTTGGCGACATTACTCCGGATGCCGATGTGTTCCTCGGCCTGTCCGCCGCTGGCGCCCTTAAGCCGGAAATGCTCAAGACCATGGCGGCGAATCCGATCATCCTGGCCATGGCCAATCCGGATCCGGAAATCACGCCAGAACTCGCCAAGGCGACGCGTTCCGATGTAATCATCGGCACCGGGCGCTCCGATTATCCGAACCAGGTCAATAATGCGCTGTGCTTCCCCTATATGTTTCGCGGCGCACTCGATGTCGGTGCGACGACGATCAATGAGGCGATGAAGGTTGCCGCAGTCTGGGCGATTGCCGATCTGGCGCACGCCGAACAGCCGGATGTGGCAAACGCCCCCTACGGAACCGAAGATATCAAGTTCGGCCCGGACTATCTGATTCCGAAGCCATTCGATCCGCGTCTGGTGATGAAGGTTGCCCCGGCGGTGGCCAAGGCGGCCATGGATTCCGGCGTCGCCACACGACCACTTGCCGATATCGAGGCCTATCGCGATCAATTGTCGGAATTCGTCTATCAATCGGGTCTGCAGATGCGCCCGGTTTTTGCAGCGGCAAAAAAGAGTCCGCAGCGCATCGTCTATTGTGAAGGCGAGGATGAGCGAGTGCTCCGTGCCGTGCAGACAGTGGTAGACGAAGGTCTGGCCAAGCCCATTCTGATCGGCAGGCCGGATGTGGTCGCGCAGAGAATCACCAGATTCGGCTTGCGCCTCAAGGCGGGTGAAAATTTCGAACTGGTCAACCCGGATGCTGATCCGCGCCATCTCGATTTCTCCGCCACTTATCACAAGATCATGGAGCGCAAGGGTGTCAGCATCGAATACGCCAAGCGCGAAGCGCGCCGTCGCACCACACTGATCGGCGCACTACTGGTCAAGAAGGGCTATGCCGAAGGCATGGTTTGCGGCACCTATGGCAGCCATTCTCAACATCTTTACTATGTCTCTAACGTCATTGGCCTGCAGCCCGGCGTGGAGAACTTTTATGCCGTGAACATGCTGATCCTGCCAAAGCGCACCTTGTTCATCGGTGATACCTATGTGAATTACGATCCGACAGCGGAGCAACTTGCCGAGATGACCGTACTCGCTGCCGATGTTGTGAGTCGCTTCGGTCTGACGCCAAAAATCGCACTGTTGTCGCATTCGAGCTTTGGCACCGAGGACACGCCAACTTCAGTCAAGATGCGCCGCACTCTGGAAATTCTGCACAAACGCGCTCCACAACTTGCAGTCGAAGGCGAGATGCATGGCGATGCTGCACTTTCCGAGGAAATTCGCGCCCAGGTATTTCCAAATTCGCGCTTCAAGGGCCATGCAAATCTTCTCGTTATGCCGACGCTGGATGCCGCAAACATCGCCTTCAGTCTGCTGAAGACCGCCGCCGGCGACGGACTAACGCTCGGCCCCCTGCTACTCGGTGCGGACCGCCCCGTACATATTCTGACGCCAACCGCAACTGTGCGACGTATCGTGAATGTGACAGCACTGCTCTCCGTCGAGGCCGCCAATCATCATACCAGGAGCCCTGCCTGATGCCGGACAGTAGCAAAACTGCACTGATCCTGACGGGCGGTGGAGCACGCGCCGCATATCAGGTCGGCGTACTTTCGGCGATCCGGGACATGCTGCCGGATGCGAAGACAAATCCTTTTCCAATTATCTGCGGCAGTTCGGCTGGCGCAATCAATGCCGCATCGCTGGCAACCATGTCCGAGGATTTCGATTTTGCAGTGACGCGGCTGATTGAAATATGGGACAACATTCACGCCAGTGATGTCTACCGCACGGATGTAATTGGTGTGGCAAAAACCGGATTGCGCTGGCTCGGCATGCTGACGGGAGGGCTACTGGTCAAAACTTCGCCGCACTCGCTGCTTGATAATTCGCCGCTTCGTGCATTCCTCGCCAGCCACCTTGATTTCAAGCGCATCGATTCGGCCATTACGAGCCGCGCATTGCATTCCATCAGCATCACCTGTTCCGGATACGGATCCGGGCAGAGCGTCAGTTTTTTTCAGGGGCGCGCGGATCTCGAACCCTGGCAACGCTCGCAACGATTGGGCGCGCACGTCAAACTGACAGTCGATCATCTAATGGCGTCGAGCGCGATTCCTTTCCTGTTTCCTGCGGTCAAGATCCATCGGGAATACTTTGGCGATGGTTCGATGCGTCAGTCCGCGCCGATCTCGCCGGCGATACATCTTGGCGCCGACAAGATTTTGATCATCGGTGCCGGACAGCGGAATACAGGCGAAAACTACCGCGTACCAGGTGAACGTTATCCATCGCTGGCGCAGATTGCCGGCCATGCCCTGTCCAGCATATTTCTCGACAGCCTGTCGGTCGATATCGAACGCATGACACGCATCAATCGCACCGTTAACCTGATTCCAGAGGAAACCCGCGAAGAGAATGGTGTGACATTGAGACCGATTGACGTACTGGTTATTTCACCGTCGCAACGCCTCGATCACCTCGCCGCACGCCATGTGCACAGCCTGCCCTGGTCGGTGCGTGCGTTACTGGGAAATATCGGCGCTCTGAACAAGCGCGGTGGCGCACTGGCCAGTTATCTGCTGTTCGAGTCATCCTATACCAAGGCCTTGATCGATCTTGGCTACCGGGACACTCAGGAAAGACGCACCGAAATTCTGAAATTTCTCGAAATTTCAGACCCGGCCACCGATGCCACTGCTTGATTCTTCGCTGGAAATGGCATTGTTTGACAAGCATGTTGTCAGAACTGCATCTGTTACACTGGCATCCCGAGTTGTTTTCAGCTAAAAAGAACCACGATGTGTAATGTTCAGACAGAACTTCAGACAGAACAACAGAACATGGAAAAATGAAATGCGTAGAATGACGACCTTGATGACTACATTGCTCAGCCTGTGCATCGGCATTGGCATTGGCGTTGCACCCTGCGTTGCCGAAGCAGCGCCGGCAAACAAGGTGCACAAGACGCACAAAATGCACAAGGTCATTGCGGCCAGTAAACACAAACAACACAAACTGGCCGCCAGGAAGCATGCGGACCTGGCGCAGGATTCATCGGAACTCAAGCTGCAATCGGCTGCCGCACTGGTGCTCGACCAGTCGACAGGCACCGTGCTCTTCGAAAAGAATGCCGGTGCCGTGTTGCCGATCGCTTCGATTTCCAAGCTGATGACTGCCATGGTGGTACTCGACGCCAAACCAAATCTGGAAGAAACCCTGGCGATCGAGGAAGCCGATGTCGATATGCTGAAAGGTACACATTCGAGACTTCGTGTAGGGACGCGGCTAAACCGCGAAGGCATGCTGCGTCTGGCGTTGATGTCCTCGGAGAATCGCGCGGCCTCTGCACTGGCGCGTAACTATCCGGGTGGAAGACAGGCTTTCATTACTGCGATGAATCAGAAGGCTCAGTCACTGGGTCTGCAGGACACACGGTTCTCCGACCCCACCGGCCTGACCGCAGCGAACGTATCCAGTGCAAACGATTTGGTCAAAATGGTAGGTGCCGCACAGCAATACCCCCTGATTCGCGAGTTCACCACCACCTCAGAATACGATGTGGCCCTGAGTGGCCGCCCGCAGACCTTCCGCAACACCAACAGCCTGGTGAGAAACGGTTCCTGGGATATCGGTCTGTCGAAAACTGGTTTCATCAACGAGGCCGGCCGCTGCCTGGTGATGCAGGCCTGGCTGAACAACAAACCGACGATCATTGTATTGCTTGATTCTCTGGGCAAGATGACGCGTATTGGCGACGCCAACCGCATTAAGCAGTGGGTCGAGAACTCATCGTTTGCAGCGATAACGCGCCCGGCAGCAGCCAGCTGACCCCCTCCAGAACCTGAAATCCAGCCATGCCGGATGCGCCTGACAGGCCATCCGGCATTTCATTTGCAGGGAGGTGGGCGGAGTTTATCTTCTATCTTTCCGGCTTGACATAACCGATAGCGGCAGAGATTTCATCGGCAGTCTGACGGACGGTTTTTGCCCACTCCGGATTGTGTCGGTCGGCGGGGGCCGAGACCGACAGGCCTGCCACCAGATCGCCGGAATCATCGCGGATCGGCGCGGCGATGCAGCGCAAACCCTGTTCGATTTCCTCGTTATCGAAAGCGACACCGTGACGTCGTACACGATCCAGCTCGCGCTCCAACGCTGGCAAGGTTGTTAATGATGTCGGCGTGAGACCGGGCAGACCGGTGCGTCTGGCATACTCGCGGACTTTCTGCAGGCCGTCCTCAAGCAGGAACAGCTTGCCGACAGCCGTGGCATGCAGTGGCGCACGTGCGCCGACGAGGTGCACAACACGCACCGAGGAGCGGCCACTCGATGTCCGTTCGACATAGACGATTTCATCACCCTGGCGCACGCCAAGATTGATGCTTTCGCCGATTTCGCGGTGCAGACGCTGCATCAGCGGCATTGCCGAATCACGTATATTGATGCGTGACTTGACCAGATTGCCGAGTTCGAGCAGACGGATACCGAGTTGATAGGTGCCGGGATCGACACGCTCGACGAAGCCGCTGGCAGTCATGGTGCCGAGAATACGGTGGGCAGTGGAGGGATGCAGGCCGGTTTCCAGCGCCAGTTGCTTGAGGCTGACCGGGTCGTGATAATACGACAACACATCGAGAAGCTTCATCATGCGCTCGATGACCTGGATCGGGTTCTTGATTTCGGGTTTTGGCGGGTGAGACATAGCCTGACTTTCGTGTGGCGCAGTTTAGAGCACTATAGCAAACATGGTTCACGGCCTATCCATTCAGGGGATCATTAATGAAGTATGTTGATAACGGTATCCCACACGCTTCCACGGCAACATATTTTCGCCGTTTTCTTTTCGGGATGATCCTCGCTGCCATTTACCTGCTTGGCAGTTATGCATCGCTGAAAACCAACGTTACCTGGGATACCGAACAGGAACAACGAGACCTGGTTATCAATGTAAAGGCGGTTAAAGGTCTGCTAAAGGGGGATCTCACCGACTATCAGACGTTGCTGGCTTACAGCGACAAATATTACGGGATGGGCTTCGATGCACCCGCATCGGTGATCCAGACGCTTGCCTACAAATCGGTTGCCAAATATTTTGGCGCCGATAATGCGACAGCCTATCTGACAACAAAGCAATGGATTACTTTTACCTTATTTTTTGTTTCTGCTGTCCTGTTTTTTCTGCTGTCAAGGCGCGTCACAGAAGATGAATTATTTTCGATGCTTGCAACCTTAGGCTATCTACTCTGGCCTTACATACTTGGGCAGTCATTCCTTAATGTCAAGGATATCCCCTTTCTTTTCGGCTGGTTCCTGGGTTTATATCTCTCCTCCTTGATGGCTGAAAAATATTGCCGCACGCAACGCATAACACGAACCTCAGTATGTATATTGGCGATCATTACCGGTTGGTCGATGTCCATTCGCATGCCCGGTGGTTTGGCGCTGATTCAATACTGCTTCGTTTTTATTTCCGCCTGGTGGTTCGTCCCGCAGCATGCCCCAAATGAAATACGCATGTTCGGCAAGCATCTGCTGCTATTCCTGCTAGTCACAACAATAGCTGTCTTTTTGTCATCTCCCGTATTCTGGTTAGGGCCGCAGCGGATTTTCGATGCGATCGAATACATGAGACATCATCCGCTCGCACTCCTGGGCCATTGCACCCTAACACTTGGCGAATGCATGTTTGCTGCGGCCTTGCCAGCCACATATCTGCCTGCATGGTTATCCATAAAGCTGCCGCTCATCGTCATTGCTGGATACCTGGCACTACCATTCAGCTTTCGAAAATATTCAAAAAATATTTCCTCCGCATGCATTCTCAAACCGGCCATATATACGTCAATCACCATCACGGTACTTCTATGGGCCACTGGAGCGATGCTGTACAACGAAATTCGTCACATTCTATTTTTGATGCCACTATTCTTCTTTGCAGGAATCCATTCATTATATTTTCTATCAAAAAAATTGGCGACGGCATTATTGATTATCACCATCGGTCTATTTTCATTAGACAACGTCCTTGCCTATCCATACCAATACATCTGGTTTAATGAGATCGCCCGACAATTCCAGGTTGAAAATTATTTTGAGACTGACTACTGGGGCTCATCCGGGCGAAGCCTTGCCAAAAAGTTTCTGGCATCATCTGCCGATAAACCATTCAATTGCGCCTATATCGACGGGGATCTTACCGGTCGGCTTTTTCTCCATTGGGAATCGATCGGCTGCGTCCACGATGAGTTCCCCGGGCCCGAAACCCAAAGGCCTTACTTTATTGTTGGATACACAAGGACTGGCGTACGCCAATACCCTGCAAACTGCACAGAACTTGAGCGTGAGCACCTGAAGTTGCTCGGTGGAAAAGATATTGTGCTTGGTCGTATTGTCTATTGCAGGTAAGCAGGTAATATCCGATCTGAATGGAAAAATACTATGATTAGAACTCAGGGCAGTCGTGCTTCCATCGTTGCCAGCTCGACTAAAGTGGCCAAGCTTCCTATTTTGGGCAGGTATAACAGATGAATACCACTCCTTCCACAAAACCCATTAGATTGATGACCCGTTTCCGGCATTCACTTGCCGCACGCTTCAGCTTGCAAGAAGACAAGGCACATGACGACCTGATTGATGAAAGCTTGCGTAACGGTGTCGAATTGAGAGGCGCAACGCCATGGGTTTTGATATTTGCAATTTTCATTGCCTCTGTCGGCCTCAATGTCAACTCGACAGCCGTAATCATCGGAGCCATGTTGGTGTCGCCCTTGATGGGTCCGATCATGGGTATCGGGTATGGCATAGGCATTTATGACTTTCCTCTGATCAGGAAGTCCTTGCTGAATCTTGGTATCGCCACCTTGATCAGCCTGCTCACCTCTACGCTTTATTTCTTACTAACGCCTTTGAGTGAAGCACAGTCGGAGCTTCTGGCACGCACCACACCAACGATCTGGGATGTCCTGATTGCACTGTTCGGCGGCCTGGCCGGCATTGTCGGCGCCACCCGCAAGGAGAAATCAACGTCATCCCAGGCGTGGCAATCGCCACCGCATTGATGCCGCCTCTGTGCACGGCAGGTTATGGTCTGGCCAATGCAAACTGGTCTTTTTTCTTTGGTGCGTTCTATTTGTTCTCGATCAATTGCGTCTTTATCGCTTTTGGGACCGTCATCGTAATCGAACTTCTTAAATTGCCCCACAAGAAGTTTATCGACCCGCATATCGAGAGCCGTGTCAAACAATGGCTTTTCGCAATCGTGATACTGACGACTTTACCCAGCATTTACCTTGCCTACAACCTTGTTCAAAACGAAATTTTCAACAACAAAGCACGCCAATTTATCGCCAGGGAATTTCACTTCGAGAATACGCATG
>Ga0073899_10000378_pt1 | contig 40869 bp, 42 predicted proteins | sample KloWWTmetaKNB5Ph_FD_88975 | JGI IMG/M metagenome (GOLD analysis project Ga0073899, IMG submission 88975) | Active sludge microbial communities from Klosterneuburg, Austria, studying microevolution and ecology of nitrifiers - Klosterneuburg... | ecosystem: Engineered > WWTP > Aerobic digester >... | reverse complement strand
TGGCGACGCTGGCCGCGCAGTTCTTCCTCGACTGGGCGTTCGCGCGCATCGGCTGGTTCACCAACTACGCGCCCTCGGGCTCCGTCACCGCGCCGGCGCTCACGGTCTTCGGCTACACCTTCGACTCCCCGGTTGAGAAGTACCTCTTCGTCCTGGGGTTCGTCGTCGTCTTCACGCTCGTGGCGAGAAACCTCACGCGCGGGGCCATCGGGCGTTCGTGGATGGCCATGCGCGACATGGACGTGGCGGCCGAAGTGATCGGCATCCGCCCGCTCTACGCCAAGGTGACGGCCTTCGCCGTGAGCTCCTTCTTCGTGGGGCTCGCGGGCGCGCTCTGGGCGTTCGTCTACCTCGGCGCCTGGGAGCCGCTCGCCTTCGACGTGAACCGCTCCTTCCAGCTGCTCTTCATGGTGATCATCGGCGGGCTGGGCTCGATCCTCGGGTCCTTCCTCGGGGCGGCGTTCATCGTCATCCTGCCGCTCGTGCTCAACCAGCTTCCCGGGTGGCTGGGCATCGACATGTCCACCGCGCTGATCTCCCACATCGAGTTCATGATCTTCGGGGCGCTCATCGTGTTCTTCCTGATCGTCGAGCCGCACGGGCTTGCCCGCCTGTGGGCCATCGGCAAGGAGAAGCTCCGGCTCTGGCCGTTCCCGCACTGAAGCCGCAGGCAGCAGGCAATCGCAGACAACCGCACCAACACAAGGAGGAGGATGGAGATGAAGAAGAGCATCAGGATGAAGGCCGCCGCGGCGGCCATCGCCGTGGCCGGCGCGCTGGGCATGGTGCACGAGGCTGCGGCGCAGGCGAACGAGATCTTCGTGCCGGTGCTGGTCTACCGCACCGGCGCCTACGCGCCCAACGGGGTGCCCTGGGCCGACGGCTTCGTGGACTACCTCAAGCTCGTGAACGAGCGCGACGGCGGCGTGAACGGCATCAAGCTCGCCTTCGAGGAGTGCGAGACGGGCTACGCGACCGACCGCGGCGTCGAGTGCTACGAGCGCCTGAAGAGCAAGAAGCCGGTGGCGGTGAACCCGCTGTCGACCGGCATCACCTTCGCGCTCACCGAGAAGGTCGCCGCCGACAAGATCGTGCTCATGACGACGGGCTACGGCCGGTCGGAATCGGCCGACGGCAGCGTCTTCGCGTGGAACTTCCCGCTGCTGGGCACCTACTGGTCCGCCGCCGACATGCTGGTGCAGCACGTGGCGAAGAAGGGCAGCCTCAAGGGCAAGAAGATCGCGCTCGTGTACCACGACTCGCCTTACGGCAAGGAGCCGATCAAGGTGCTCGAGGAGCACGCGAAGAAGCACGGCTTCAACTTCATCAAGCTGCCGGTGACGCACCCGGGCGTGGAGCAGAAGGCGACCTGGCTGCAGATCCGCCAGCAGCGACCCGACTACGTCTTCCTGTGGGGCTGGGGCGTGATGAACTCGACCTCCATCAAGGAGGCGATCGCCGTTTCCTACCCGCGCCTGCAGATGTACGGCGTGTGGTGGTCGTCCGCCGAGCCGGACGTGCTGCCGGCCGAAGCCGCGGCCAAGGGCTACAACGGCATCACGCTGGGCCACTCCTCCGAGAAGGGGCTCCCGGTGCACAAGGACATGCTCAAGCACCTCTACGACAAGGGCAAGGGCACCGCGGCCAAGAAGGAGTCCGTGGGCGAAGTGCTCTACAACCGGGGCATGCTCTCGGCGCTGCTGCTGGTGGAGGGCATCAAGGTCGCGCAGGGCAAGTACGGCAAGCGGGTCGTGACGGGCGAGGAAGTGCGTTGGGGCGTGGAGAACCTCAACATCGACGCCGCGAAGATCAAGGCGCTCGGCGTGGAGGGGATGATGCAGCCGGTGAAGACCTCCTGCCGCGACCACGAGGGCGTTCGCAAGGGCCGCATCCACACCTGGGACGGCACCGCCTGGAGCTACACCTCGGAGTGGCTGGAAGCCGACAACAAGTTCCTGCGCCCGATGGTCGAGGCCCAGGCCAAGGCGTACGCGGCGGAGAAGAAGATCACGCCGCGCGACTGCTCCAAGGAAAAGTAGCCCAACGCAGGACCGGGAGGGGGCAACCCCTCCCGGGCTCGCCCGCATGAACGCCATCCCCAAGCCCGAGACGGCCCGCCCCCTCCTCGAGATCAACGGCATCGAGGTGATCTACAACCACGTGATCCTGGTGCTGAAGGGGGTCTCGCTTTCCGTCCCCGAGGGCGGCATCGTCGCGCTGCTGGGCGCCAACGGCGCCGGCAAGACCACGACGCTCAAGGCGATCTCCAACCTGCTGCGGGCCGAGCGGGGGGAGGTCACCAAGGGCCTGATCGAGTTCCGCGGCGAGCGGGTCGACCGCATGACGCCCTCCGACCTCGTGAAGCGCGGCGTGGTGCAGGTGATGGAGGGGCGGCACTGCTTCGCGCATCTCACGGTCGAGGAGAACCTCCTCACCGGCGCCTACACGCGCGGCGCCTCGCGCGCCGAGATCCGCGCCGAGCTCGAGCGCGTCTACGAATTCTTCCCGCGCCTGAAGCAGCGGCGCGGCTCGCAGGCCGGCTACACCTCCGGCGGCGAGCAGCAGATGACCGCCATCGGGCGCGCGCTCATGGCGCGCCCCACGATGATCCTGCTCGACGAGCCCTCGATGGGCCTCGCCCCGCAGATCGTCGAGGAGATCTTCGAGATCGTGAAGAACCTCAACACGAAGGAGAAGGTGAGCTTCCTGCTCGCCGAGCAGAACACCATGGTGGCGCTGCGCTTCGCGGACTTCGGCTACATCCTGGAGAACGGCCGCGTGGTGATGGAGGGCACGGCCCACGCGCTCTCCGAGAACGAGGACGTGAAGGAGTTCTACCTCGGCATCTCCACGGGCGGGCGCAAGAGCTTCCGCGACACCAAGAACTACCGGCGCCGCAAGCGGTGGCTGTCGTGAGCGGCGAGCACTTCGACGCGCTGGAGACCCGCGCGCCCGCCGCGCGCGAGCGCGAGCTGATGGCGCGGCTGCCGGCGCAGGTGGGCTACGCCCGCGGGGCCAGCACGTTCTTCGCTCGCCTGCTGGGCGGGGTCGACCCCTCGGCCGTGGGCAGCCGCGCGGCGCTCGCGAAGCTCCCCGTCACGCGCAAGGCCGCGCTCATGGAGATGCAGAGGTCTTCCATGCCCTTCGGGGGCCTCAACGCCACGCCGCCCTCGGGGCTCGCGCGCATCTTCGTCTCGCCCGGCCCCATCTACGACCCGGAAGGCCGCCGCCCCGACTTCTGGCGCGCCGCGCGCGGGCTGTGGGCCGCGGGCTTCCGGCCGGGCGACGTGGTCCTCAACTGCTATTCCTACCACCTCACCCCCGCCGGCAGCATGTTCGAGACGGGGCTGCACCGCATCGGCTGCGCGGTGATCCCGGGCGGGGTCGGCCAGACCGAGATGCAGGCGCGCGTGATCGCGGACTTGCGGCCCGTGGGCTACGTGGGCACGCCGTCCTTCCTCAAGCTGATCCTCGAGAAGTGCGACGAGCTGGGCGTGGATTCGTCGTCGATCCGCCGCGCCTGCGTCTCGGGAGAGGCATTCCTGCCGCCGGTGCGCGCGTTCGTGAAGGCGCGCGGCATCGACGCCTACCAGGCCTACGGCACCGCGGACCTGGGCGTCATCGCCTACGAGACCCCGGCCCGCGAGGGCCTCGTGGTCGACGAGGAAGTGATCCTCGAGATCGTGCGCCCGGGCACCGGCGACCCCGTGGCCGAAGGGGAAGTGGGCGAGGTGGTGGTGACCCCCTTCAACGAGGACTACCCGCTGGTGCGCTTCGCCACGGGCGACCTCTCGGCGGTGCTCGCGGGGCAGAGCCCCTGCGGCCGCACCAACACCCGCATCAAGGGCTGGATGGGCCGCGCCGACCAGACCACCAAGGCGCGCGGCCTCTTCGTCCACCCCGAGCAGGTCGCCGCGGTCCTTGCCCGACACGGGCTCGCCAAGGCGCGCCTCGTCGTCGGCAACGACGGCGGCAACGACACGCTCGTGCTGCGCGTCGAGCGTGACGGCCCGGCCGATGCTGCGCTCGTGCAATCCATCGAGGCCACCCTCAAGGACGTGACCAAGCTGCGCGGCGACGTGAGCTTCGTCGCGGCGGGCTCGCTCCCCAACGACGGCAAGGTCATCGAGGACGTCCGCCAGTACGCGTAGCGGATCGCGAGGGGTGGGCGGGGCAAGCGGCCCGTCACCGAGGCGATGCCCTGCGACCCGGGCCCATGCCCCAAGCTCCCCGCCGTGCACGCGGCCTCGTCCGATCGGCCGCGACTCGCGCATCGGCCAAAGAACACCGCAGCGCGGCCCCACGTGGCCCTGTTGGCAGCACGACACGGCGAGGCCGGCTGGGGGAAGCGGCAGGGGGTTCGAGAGGGCTGTCACCGCTGCGAAGACGAGCGGCGCCGCACGAGTCGCGGCCGATCGGACGAGGCCGCGTGCACGGTGGGAAGCTTGGCCTCGGAGCCCGGTTCGAACCCCCTGCCGCTTCCCCCAGCCGGCCCCTCACTCAGTCGTCCGCCCCCTCCACCCGCGGAAACGCGACGACGTGGTCGACATCCAGCTTGATCCCGATCCGCTCGCCGATCGCGTGATTGTGGTGCGAGGGCACCAGCGAGAGGAGCTGCTTGCCGTCCTCGAGCTTCAGCGTGTAGAGGAACTCGGCGCCGCGGAAGGCCTTCTTCACGACCTCGGCCTTGAGCGTGGCGTCGTCGTCGTGCTGCACGTCGTCGGGGCGCAGCAGGAGCGACACCGGCATGCCCGGTTTCAGCTCGCAGCCCGGGCAGTGCTTGAGCTCGCCGAGCACCGTGTCGATGCCGTCGCCGTCGCTCGCGCGCCCCTCGATGAAGGCGCCTTCGCCCACGAAGTCGGCGACGAAGCGCGAGGCGGGGCGGTGGTAGAGGTTGTACGCCGTGTCCCACTGCTCGATGCGGCCCTTGCGCATGACGCCGACGGTGTCGGCCATGGCAAAGGCCTCGTGCTGGTCGTGCGTGACGAGGAGCGCGGTCGTTCCCTGCGCCTTGAGGATGCCGCGCACCTCGAGCGACAGTCGCTCGCGCAGGTCGCCGTCGAGGTTGGAGAAGGGCTCGTCCAGAAGCAGGAGGCGGGGGGAGGGGGCCAGCGCGCGGGCGAGCGCGACGCGCTGCTTCTGGCCGCCGGAGAGCTCGTGCGGGAACTTGGCGCCGGTGCCGGGCAGGCCCACGAGGGCGAGGAGCTCGGCCGCGCGCTCGCGGCGGCGCGCGCGAGGCTGGCCGCGGAGCCCGAAGGCCACGTTGTCGAGGATGTCCAGGTGCGGGAAGAGCGCGTAGTCCTGGAAGACGACGCCCACGCGCCGGGCTTCCGTGGGGACCGTCATGCCGGGCCGGCTCACGACCTCGCCTCGCAGGCGGATCTCGCCGGCATGCGCGGGCTCCAGCCCGGCGATGCAGCGCAGCGCAGTGGTCTTCCCGCAGCCGCTGGAACCCAGCAGGCAGCCGATCTCGCCCTCGGCGAGCGTGAGGCTGAAGCCCTCAACCACCGGGGGCATCCCGGGGTAGGAAAACCGCAGGTCGCGGATTTCAAGGGCGTAGTTCATGAGAATCATTATAGCTTGGAATTCGGTAAGTGTTTGATATCGCGCAAGGCGCTAGAGCTGCGTTCCGGGAGACTGGCGCCTGGTTTGACAAATGCGAATCATTCCTACTAAGATTCGTCATCCCTCTTCCGGAGCTCCCATGAACCGTCTCGCCCCCCTCGCACTCGCCCTGGCCGTCGCCACCGCGCTTCCCGCCCTTGCCCAGGAGAAGGTCCTCAACCTCTACTCCTCGCGCCACTACCAGACCGACGATGCGCTGTACGCCAACTTCACCCGGCAGACCGGCATCAAGGTGAACCGCATCGAGGCCAACGAGGACGCGCTTCTCGAGCGCCTGAAGAACGAAGGCGCCCGCAGCCCGGCCGACGTGCTGGTCACGGTGGACGCCGGCCGCCTGTGGCGCGCCGAGCAGCTGGGGCTCTTCCAGCCGGTGACCTCGAAGGCGCTCGTGGAGCGCATCCCCGGCGAGTTGCGCCACCCGGACGGCCTGTGGTTCGCCTTCTCCGTGCGCGCGCGGCCGATCTTCTACCTCAAGGGTTCCGTCGACCCGAAGCAGATCCGCGACTACGAGGACCTCGCCGACCCGAAGTGGAAGGGCAAGGTCTGCATCCGGTCGAGCTCGAACATGTACAACCTCTCGCTCATGAGCTCGATGATCGCGGGCGTGGGCCCGGTGAAGGCCGAGGAGTGGGCCAAGGGCGTGGTGGCCAACTTCGCGAGGAGCCCCAAGGGCGGCGACACGGACCAGATCAAGGCCGTGGCTGCCGGCGAGTGCCAGGTCGCCATCGCCAACACCTACTACTACGTGCGGCTCATGAAGTCCGCCAAGCCCGAGGAGCGTGCCGTCGCCGAGAAGGTGGGCGTGATCTTCCCCAACCAGTCGGGCCGCGGCACGCACGTGAACATCTCCGGCGCAGGCGTGCTCAAGAGCGCCCCCCACCGCGACAACGCCGTCAAGTTCCTCGAGTACCTCGCGAGCGACGAGGCGCAGGCCTATTTCGCCAACGGCAACAACGAGTACCCGGCCGTCGGCAAGGTGCAGGGCAACCGCGAGCTCGCCTCCCTCGGCGATTTCAGGAAGGACAGCCTCAACGTCTCCGTCCTCGGCAAGAACCAGGCGGCGGCGCAGCAGACCTACGACCGCGCCGGCTGGAAGTGACAGGCCGTAACGGCGGCCAGGCGGGCATCCGCGTTAAGATGCCCGCTTTTCCACGCCCGGATTCCTCCATGACCGCTCGCTTCCTCGCCATCGCCTGCCTCGCCGCCGTCGCCGGCTGCGCCGCCGATCCCATCGACCCCGCGGAACTCGCCGAGCGCAAGCAGCGCCAGGAAGTGACGGGCAGCCACATCAAGCGCAAGGCCCCGGCAGGCGACGTGGCCGTCGGCTCGCAGGAGGAGTACGAGCGCCAGATGGACAAGGCCCACACGCGCCCGCGCACGCGCGAGCAGCAGTAGGCGCCACCCTCAGCCGGGCTGGCCCGGCGGCCGCTCGGGGCGCACCATGCGCCGCGCGGCGATCACCAGCGGCACCAACCCCACCGCCACGATCGCGAGGGAGGCCGTCGAGGCCTCCGCGAGGCGCTCGTCGGCGGCGAGGTTGTAGGCCTGCACCGCCAGCGTGTCGAAGTTGAACGGCCGCATCACGAAGGTGGCCGGCAACTCCTTCATCACGTCCACGAAGACCAGCAGCGCGGCCGTCACGAGGCTCGAGCGCATCATCGGCAGGTGCACGCGGGCGAGCGTCGCCGCCGGGCCCAGCCCGAGCGAGCGCGCCGCGTCCTCCATCGCCGGCGTGATGCGGGAGAGCCCCGCCTCGACCGATTGCAGCGCCACCGCGAGAAAGCGGATCAGGTAGGCGTAGACGAGCGCCGCGAGGCTTCCCGTGAGGAGGAGCCCCGTGGAAATCCCGAAGAGCGATGCCGCGGCGTCGCCCAGCAGGTTGTCGAGCTTCGCCGCGGGGATGAGCACGCCGATGGCGATCACCGCGCCGGGCACCGCGTAGCCCAGCAGCGCCAGCCGGTTCACGCCCGCGGCCAGGCGCCCGCGCGAGATGCGCGCCCCGTAGGCCATCACCACGGCGAGCGCGACCGCGATGGCGGCGGTGATCGCCGAGACCGTGAAGCTGTTGGCGGCGAGCATGGCGAAGCGCTCGCCGAACTGCTCGTCGCCGCCTCCCCAGGCGAGTCTCGCGAGGATGGCCGCCGGGATGGCGAAGCCGATGGCCAGCGGCGCGAGGCAGGTCGCGAGCGCCGCGGCCCCGGCGCCGCGTGACAGCGGCACGCGCACGCGCTTGCGCGAGGAGGGCGCGTCGTGGAAGCGCGCGCGCCGGCGCGCCAGGCGCTCGGCGGCCAGCAGCGCCGCCACGAAGGCGAGCAGGATCACCGAGAGCTTGGCCGCCGACACCGGCTCGCCCATCGAGAGCCAGGCCCGGAAGATCCCGGTGGTGAAGGTCTGCACGCCGAAGTAGGACACGGTGCCGAAGTCCGCGAGCGTCTCCATGCAGGCGAGTGCCGCGCCCGCGGCGATGGCCGGCCGCGCGAGCGGCAGGTTCACGCGGAAGAACGCCCGCCACGCCGGCAGCCCGAGCGTGCGCCCGGCCTCGGCGAGAGAGGGCGACTGGTCGAGGAAGGCCGAGCGCGCGAGGAGGTACACGTACGGGTAGAGCACGGCCACGAACATCGCGCCCGCGCCGCCCAGCGAGCGGATCTCGGGGAACCAGTAGTCGCCCGCCGACCATCCGAACGCCGCGCGCAGCGCCGATTGCACCGGGCCCGCGAACTGCAGCGCGTCGGTGTAGGCGTAGGCGATCACGTAGGCCGGCATCGCGAGCGGGAGCGCGAGCGCCCATTCGAGCACGCGCCGGCCCGGGAACTCGCAGGCGGTGACGAGCCACGCGCAGGCCACGCCCACGGCGCTGGTACCGGCCGCGACCATGGCGACGAGCAGCAGCGAGTTGAGCGCGTAGTCGGGCAGTACCGTGGCGTGGAGGTGCGCCCACGCCGCGCCGCCCGGCACGAACACGTTGCTGGCGACGATCGCGATGGGGGCGACGAGCGCGATCGCGATCGCGAGGGCGGCGGCGTTCCACGACCGCGGCCCGGGCCCCCGCGAGGCACGGGCTGCGCCCGGCGTCGTTCCGAGGGCTTCCATGGGCGGAGTTTAGCAAGGCGCGGGCGCCCCTTGACGGCGCGGCGCGCATCCGTAGAATGCGCGGCTGCTGTCCTCCAAAGGGGAGTAGCTGCTACCGAGGGATCGTCATTCCGGGCCGCGAGGCTCCGGTCCTTCGGGCGACGCAAGCGTCGCGAGCGAGACCTTTGACCGCACTGCGGCAAAGGTCTTTTTGTTTTCCGGGCCTGAAGGTCGCGTGCGGGGGTGTCCGCCCGAGCCGGGGATATTTCGCTCAACGCAGTACCTGACTGGAGACAGCCCGCATGTTCGACACCATCGGCACCCCCGGCCTCTGGGCCACCTTCGCGGCCTTCGTGGTGGCCGCCCTCGCGATCGACCTCTGGGTGATGGACCGCCGCGCCTCGCAAACGGTGGGCGTGAAGACCGCCGCCGTCTGGTCGGTCGTCTGGATCGCGCTCGCGCTCGCCTTCGGCGCCGGCCTCTGGGCCTGGCTCGACGGCACGGCCGGCCGCGAGCTGGCCAACGAGAAGGCCGCCGAGTACCTCACGGGATACCTCATCGAGAAGAGCCTCTCGGTGGACAACATCTTCGTCTTCCTGATGCTCTTCACCTACTTCGCCGTGCCGCCGGAGCGCCAGCGCAAGGTGCTGGTGCTGGGCGTGCTGGGCGCGGTCGTGCTGCGCGTGGTGATGATCCTCATCGGCGCCTGGCTCATCGCGCGCTTCCACTGGATCCTCTACGTCTTCGGCCTGTTCCTGCTCGCCACCGGCGTGAAGATGATCCTCTTCGCCGACGAGAAGCCCGACCTGGAGAAGAACCCGGTGCTGCGCTGGATGCGCGGCCACCTCGCGATCTCCCCGCAGTTCCACGGCGACCGCTACTGGGTCGAGGAGGGCGGCAAGCGCTGGTTCACGCCGCTCTTCGTGGTGCTGGTGCTCATCGGCGTGACCGACATCGTGTTCGCGGTGGACTCCATCCCGGCGATCTTCGCCATCACCGACGACCCGTTCATCGTCATGACCTCCAACATCTTCGCGGTGCTGGGGCTGCGGGCGCTCTACTTCGTGCTCGCGGACCTGGCGGCCCGCTTCCACCTGCTCGCCTACGGGCTGGGCGCGATCCTGGTCTTCGTGGGCCTGAAGATGCTCGCCGTGGACTTCTTCAAGGTGCCCGTGGCCTGGTCGCTCGGGGTGGTCGGGGCGATCCTCGCGGCGGCCATCGCGGCGAGCCTGGCCTTCCCTCCGAAGGAACCGAAAACCACTTGATGAAACAATGGGTTGCGGGGTCCGGGCCACGGGCGGGGGAAAGGCCTTCCGGGTGGAAAATCCATTGCTCCGGGGAGCCTGCTCGGCTAAACTAGCCCGTTTTCCAACGGGGCCCGCTTTCCGGCCGGCCCCACGCGCGACAAGAAGCGAGGAGAAATGGCAAGCAAGACGAAAGCGCTGACCGAGGCCGAAGTCCTCAAGATGCCGAAGTCGGAGTACATGAACGCCGCCCAGCTGCGCTTCTTCAAGGACAAGCTCCTGGAGCTCCAACGGCAGCTTCGCGAGAACGCCGGCGCCACCACGGAGCACCTCCGCGAACTCTCCTTCGCCCCGGACCCGGCCGACCGCGCCACCCTGGAGGAGGAGCACGCCCTCGAGCTTCGCACCCGCGACCGCGAGAGGAAGCTCCTCAAGAAGATCGACGGGGCGCTCGCCCGCATCGACGATGGCTCCTACGGCTATTGCGAGGAGACCGGCGAGCCCATCGGCCTGCAGCGCCTCATCGCCCGGCCGACCGCCACGCTCTCCATCGAGGCGCAGGAGCGCCGGGAGATGAAGCAGAAGCTCTACGGCGAATAGCAAGCGCAAACCCCCGCCGAAAAGGGTGCCGAAAGGCACCCTTTTCCTTTTGGGGCCGGGACCTATAATCGCCGCTCGCTGTCACAGGCGACTCCACCCGACCCACGAACGAGGACCCATGCGCAACCCCGACTTCATCAATTTCGAGCCGAAGACCCACTTCACCCGAAGGGATTTCGTCATGACGACGCTCGCCACCGGATTCGCCGCCGCCGTCCAGCCCGTGGCGGCCTCGACGCAGGTCACCACCGACACGCAGGGCCTCACGGCGGGCGAAGTGAAGGTCCCCGTGAAGGACGGCCAGGTGCCGGCCTACCGCGCCATGCCCGCCGGCGGGAAGAACCTGCCGACGGTGCTGGTGGTGCAGGAGATCTTCGGCGTGCACGAGCACATCAAGGACGTGTGCCGGCGTCTCGCCAAGGCCGGCTACCTCGCCATCGCCCCTGAGCTCTACGCGCGCCAGGGCGACGTCTCCAAGCTCGCCGACATCGACCAGATCCGCCCCATCGTGGCGAAGGTCCCCGACGCGCAGGTGATGGCGGATCTCGACGCGGCTGCCGCGTGGGCCGCGGCCAACGGCGGGGATGCGGGGAAACTCGCCGTCACCGGCTTCTGCTGGGGCGGGCGCATCACCTGGATGTACGCCGCGCACAACCCGAAGGTGAAGGCGGGCGTGGCCTGGTACGGACGCGTGGTCGGCCAGGCGAGCGAGATGACGCCAAAGAATCCGAGCGACGTCGTGAAGGACCTCAACGCCCCCGTGCTGGGCCTCTACGGCGGGGCCGACGCGGGCATCCCCAACGACACCGTCGAGAAGATGCGCGCCGCGCTCAAGGCGGCCGGCAAGCCCTCGGAGATCCACCTCTACCCGGACATGCCGCACGGCTTCCACGCCGACTACCGCCCCAGCTACCGCAAGGAAGCGGCGCAGGACGGCTGGAAGCGCCTCCTCGACTGGTTCAAGAAGCACGGCGTGGCCTGAGGGAACGCGCCATGCACCTGGGCGAGGTGCTCGAGCGAAGGGCGATCACGGTCGTCTTCCAGCCGATCCTCGCCCTGGCCGATGGCGGCATCGTCGGCCACGAGGCCCTCGTGCGCGGCCCGGCGGGCACCTGGCTCGAGTCGCCCACGGCGCTCTTCGCCGCCGCCCGCGAGGGCGGCTGCTACGAGGCGCTCGCCATCGTCTGCATCCAGGAGACGCTCAAGGCCTTCGCGGCCAACGGCTCGCGGGGGCTGCTCTTCCTCAACATGTCGCCGCGGCTGGTGCAGCGCCGCGGCTTCGACCCCGGCCGCGCCCGCCGCTTCCTCGAGGCGCTGCAGCTTCCGCCGGCGAGCGTCGTGATCGAGCTGACCGAGGACTTCCCCGCCATCACCATGCGCCACCTGCGCGAGTCGCTGCTGCTGTACCGCTCGATGGGATTCCGCGTGGCGCTGGACGATCTCGGCGAGGGCTTCTCGACCCTGCGGCTGTGGTCGGAGCTTCGCCCCGAGTTCGTGAAGGCCGACAAGCACTTCGTGCGCGGCATCGCTCGGGACGCCGTGAAGCGCCAGTTCCTGCGCTCCATCCACCACATCGCGCGGCGCTGCGGCTCGCAGGTGATCGCCGAGGGGATCGAAGGCGCCGAGGACCTGCGCGCCGTGCGGCGCATCGGCGTGGCCATGGCGCAGGGCTGGTACATCGGCCGCCCGGGCGCGACCCTCGCCTAGCCGCGGCGCCGCCACACCTGCCAGCGCTCGCGCTTCGCGAACACCGGGATCGACTCCTCGACGGCGAGATCCTCGCTGCGCTCGAAGGCGCCGGCGAGGAGCGCGTCCAGCTCCGCCTGGCTCGCGAGCGGGTAGGGTGGCCCGCGCTCGCCGTCGCCGAAGAAGAAGAACCCCGCCAGCAGCCCGCCCGGGACCAGGAGCCCGGCCACGCGCCGGCTCCAGTCCGGCCAGCGCCGGCGGTGCAGCGAGCAGAGGAAGGCCCTCTCGTAGACCATGGCCCACGGGCCGTCCAGGCCGTGGCCGAAGAAGTCGCCCTGGCGAAGCCGCGAGACGAAGGGGCCCGCGACGGTTGCCGCCGCCGCGATCGCCGCCGCGCTGAAATCGACGCCCAGCACTTCGAAGCCGGCCTCGGCGAGGAAGCGCACGTCGTGGCCCGTGCCGCAGCCCGGCACGAGGACGGGGCCGGCCGGCGGGTGCCCGGCGACGAAGTCGCGCAACCGCGCGGGTACCGCGCCGGCGTCCCAGGGGGTGAAGGCGGCCCGGTAGCGCATGTCCCAGAACTCGGGGGAGGCGGGGTCCGAGCGGGGGAATTCGGGCGTGGCCATGCCGGGCATGGTAGCGCGCAGCGGCTATACTTCGCGCGAGCTTCGCCCCGCGCCTACCGCCTTGCTGCCCGATCCCCTCGTCCTGTTCTTCCTGCTCGGCCTCTCCGCGAGGCTGCTGCGCTCCGACCTCAAGGTCCCGGAGGCGCTCTACGAGGCGCTCGCCCTCTACCTGCTCCTCGCCATCGGCCTCAAGGGCGGCGTCGAGCTCGCGAGCCACCCGCTCGACGGGCTGGGCGCGCAGGTGGCCGGGTCGCTCGCCCTCGGGTTCGCGACCCCGGTCGTGGCCTTCGCGGTGCTGCGCTTCGCCGGGCGACTGCCGGTTGCGGACAGCGCGTCCATCGCCGGCCACTACGGCTCGGTGAGCGTGGTCACCTTCGCTGTCGCCACCGGCTGGCTCGCCTCGCGCGGCATCGCCCACGAGCCGTACATGGCGCTCTTCGTGGCGCTGCTCGAGGTGCCCGGCATCCTCGTGGGCATCGCGCTTGCGCGCCTGCACGCGCCGGGGCGCGTGGCCTGGGGGCGGCTCGCGCACGAGGTCTTCCTCGGCAAGGGCATCGTGCTTCTCATCGGCGGGCTCGCGATCGGCTGGGCCGCGGGCCCGGAACGCTTCACGGCGCTGAAGCCCCTGTTCGTGGACCTCTTCAAGGGCGTGCTCGCGATCTTCCTGCTGGAGATGGGCCTCGTGGTGGCCAGCCAGCTGCGCGACCTGCGGCGCGGCGGCGCCTTCCTTCCCGCCTTCGCGATCGCGGCACCCGTCGCCTTCGGCGCGGCCGGCGCGTGGGCGGGAGCGGGCCTCGGCTTCTCGGTGGGCGGGGCGGCCATCCTCGCCACGCTCGCGGCGAGCGCCTCCTACATCGCCGCGCCCACGGCGATGCGCATCGCGATTCCCGAGGCGAGCCCGGCGCTTTCCCTCACGGCCGCCCTGGGCATCACGTTTCCGTTCAACATCATCGTCGGCATCCCCCTCTACCACCGCTTCGCCGCGGCCGCGGCGGCCTGACCATGGACACCCATCCGCGAAAACTGCTGGTGATCATCGCCGAGGCGGCGCTGGAGAAAGCCCTCGTGGCCGACGCGCGGCGCCTCGGGGCGCAGGGCTACACCGTGCACGACGTGCGGGGCGGCGGGCGGGGCGGCACCCGCGAGGGCGACTGGGAAGCCGACCGCTCTGTGGAGATGAAGATCATCGCGACGGAAGCGGTCGCCGAGGCGATCGCGCGGCACGTGCTCGCGACCTACTGCGCCGACTACTCGGTGACGATGTTCATCGCGGACGCGCAGGTGCTGCGCCCGGAAAAGTTCTCCTGATGCGCGCGGCGCGCCTCGCGTTGGCCGGCTTGCTCCTCGCCGCCGCCGGCTGCGCGCCCGCGCCGCAGGGGCGGGGCACGCTCGCGCTCGCCGAGTGCCGGCTGCCGGGCCTGGAGCGCCCGGCGCGCTGCGGCACCCACGAGGTCTGGGAGGATCGCGAGGCGAGGCAGGGCCGGCGCATCGCCATCCACGTCGCGGTGATCCCCGCGCGCCGGCGCGCGCCGGAGCCGGATCCCGTCCTGGTCCTGGCGGGCGGGCCGGGGCAGGGGGCGATCGCGCTCGCCTCCCAGGTGGCGCCGCTCTTCTCGAAGCTCAACGACACGCGCGACATCGTCCTCATCGACCAGCGCGGCACGGGCCGCTCGCACGCGCTCGCCTGCCCGACGCCGAAGGACGAGGCGCTGCAGGCCCTCTTCGAGGAATCGCTGCCGGAGAAGCGGGTGCGCGAGTGCCTCGCGGCGCTCGACGCCGACCCGCGCCACTACGCCACCCCGCCCGCGGTGGCCGACTTCGACGAGGTGCTCGGCGCGCTGGGCTACGCGCGCGTGAACCTCTGGGGCGGCTCCTACGGCACGCGCGTGGCGCTGGAGCTGGTGCGTCGCTACCCGGCGCGGGTGCGCACGGCGACGCTCGACGGCGTGGCGCCGCCCGGCATGAGGCTCCCGCTTTCGTTCGTCGCGGACGGGGAGGCGGCCTTCGGGAAGCTGCTGGCCGATTGCGAGGGCGAGGCCGCCTGCCGCGAGGCCTACCCGGACCTGCGCGGGGTGGTCGGCAGGCTTCGCGCGCACCTGGCGAAGGCGCCGGCCCACACGCGCATCGACGACCCGGTCACGGGGGAGAGCCAGCCGGTGCGGGTCACGGAAAACGTGCTGCTCGCCGGGCTCTTCCGCCCCCTGTACTCGCCCGAGATCGCGAGCCTGCTGCCGCTGGCCATCCAGCGCGCCGACGGCGGCGACTTCAACCCGCTGCTGGCCCAGAACCTCGCCTTCGCCCACCGCCTCGAGGAGAACCTCGCGGTGGGGATGCACCTTTCCGTGCTGTGCGCCGAGGACGTGCCGGCCATCACGGCCGACGACCTCGCGGCGGCCTCGCGCGCGCTCTTCGGCCGCGCGCTCGTCGACGACTTCCTGCGCGCCTGCGCCGTGTGGCCGCGGGCGAAGCTGCCGGCGGATTACCTCGAGCCGGTGCGCGCCGAAACGCCGGTATTGATCCTTTCCGGCGGCCTCGACCCCGCGACGCCGCCGCGCCACGGCGAGGCGGTGCGCGCGACGCTGCCCAACGCGCGCCACGCGGTGGCGCCGCGACTGGCCCACGGCGTGAGCGGGCACGGCTGCGCGCCGCGCCTCGTCGAGCGCTTCATCCGCGCCGGCAGCGCCGCCGGGCTGGACTTCGCCTGCCTCGAGCGGCTGCCGCGCCCGCTCTTCGTCCTGCCGGCGAAGGCGCGGCCATGATCGAGATCCGCGACCTCGCCAAGCGCTTCGGGGCCGTCGAGGCCGTGCGCAGCGTGAGCTTCTCGGCGGGCGACGGGCGCGTGACGGGGCTCCTGGGCCCCAACGGCGCCGGCAAGACGACGACCTTGCGCATGATCTCGACGCTCCTCGCGCCCACGGCCGGCACCGTGCGCGTGGACGGCATCGACGCGGCCGCGGACCCGCTCGCCGTGCGCTCGCGCATCGGGGCGCTCTCGGACGCGCGCGGGCTCTACGCCCGCCTCACGGCGCGGGAGAACATCGCCTACTACGGCGAGCTGCGCGGGCTGCCCAGGGCGCGCATCGCCCGGGCCATCGGCGATCTCGCGGCGATGCTGGAGCTCGAGCCGCTGCTCGACCGGCGCACCGACGGCTTCTCGCAGGGCGAGCGCATGAAGGTCGCCATCGCGCGCGCGCTCGTGCACGACCCGCCCAACGTAATCCTGGACGAGCCCACCAACGGGCTGGACGTGATGACCACGAGGAGCCTGCGCGAGGCGGTGCGGCGGCTTCGCGAGGCCGGCAAGTGCGTGCTCTTCTCCAGCCACGTGATGCAGGAGGTGGCCGCGCTCTGCGACGAGATCGTGATCGTCTCGCACGGCGTGGTGGCGGCCACCGGCACCCCGGAGGCGATCCGCGCGGCCGCCGGCAGCGCGGATCTCGAGGAGGCCTTCGTGCGGCTCACGGGCGCGGGGGGCGAGGCGCCATGATGGGGCGCATCCTCACCGTCTTCCTCAAGGAGGCCCGCGACGCGCTGCGCGACCGGCGCACGGCGCTCATGGTGCTGGTGGCCTCCGTGGTCACCGGGCCGCTCACGCTGGTGCTCATCGCCCAGTTCGTCTCCGGGCTGGAGGAACGCGCGACGACCCTCAAGGTGCGGCTCGCCGGCGCCGAGAACGCGCCCGCGCTCGTCAACTTCCTGGCCCGCGCGGACGTTGAGGTGGAGAAGGCCCCGCCGGACTACGCCGCGCGCGTGAAGGCGGGCCGCCTCGACGCGGTGATCGTCGTGCCGCCGGATTTCCACGAGCGCTGGATGGCCCACGAGGCCGCGCGCGTGGAGCTGGTCTTCGACGATTCCCGCACCGAGGCCTCGCCCGCCATCCGCCAGTCCGAGCGCCTGCTGGAAGCCTTCAACCGCGAGACCGCCACCCTGCGCCTCATGGCCCGTGGCGTGAGCCCTTCCGTGAACGAGACCGTCAAGGTGGAGCGCGTGAACGCCGCCACCCCCCGGCAGAGAGGCGCCGTGCTGCTCTTCCTCATCCCGATGTTCGCGATCCTCGCGCCTCTCCTGGGCGGGATGACGCTCGCCATCGACGCCACCGCCGGCGAGCGCGAACGCGGCTCGCTCGAGCCTCTCCTCGCCAACCCCGTGCCGCCCGCCGCCTTCGCCTTGGGCAAGTGGCTCGCCGCGTGGGCCAGCGCCTCGCTCGTGGCCGTCGTCACGCTCGGCGGGTTCGTGCTGGCCGCGGCCTTCTACGCCGAGAGCCGGCTGCCGGCGCTGCTGCAGTTCGGGCTGCCGGAGTACGCGCGCTTCGTGGCCGTCGTGGTGCCGCTCGCGGCACTCACCTCGGCCGCGCAGATGCTGATTTCCACCTACGGCCGCTCCTACCGCGAGGCGCAGACCTACGTGAGCTACCTCGCCACCGCCGTCTCGTTCATCCCGCTCGTGGTGATGTTCAGCGGCGCGCGGGAGGCCGCGTGGCAGGCGGCCGTGCCGGTGCTGGGCAGCCTCATGGCGCTCACGCGCGTGCTGCGCGGCGACGGGCTCACGGCCTTCGACGCGCTGGTGCCCGCCGGGGTGTGCCTCGCGCTGGCGGCGCTGGCGGTGGCCGCCGTGGCGCGGCTCCTCGCCGACGAGCGCATCGTCTTCGGCCGCTCGTGAAGATCGACCTCGCCGCCCACTTCGCCGCCGGCGGCAGCTTCGAGCGGGCGCTCGCGGGCTGGCGCGTGCGCCCGCAGCAGCTCGAGTTCGCCGAGGCGGTGCTGGAAGCCATCGAGTCCTCGTCGGTCCTCATCGCCGAGGCCGGCACCGGCACCGGCAAGACCTTCGCCTACCTCGCCCCGGCGCTCGCGGCCGGCGGGCGCGTCATCGTCTCCACCGGCACCAAGACGCTGCAGGACCAGCTCTTCCACCGCGACCTGCCGCTGGTTCGCGACACGCTGGGCATCCCGGCGAAGCTCGCGCTCCTCAAGGGCCGCGCCAACTACGTCTGCCTGCACCATGTCGAGGAGGCCGCGGCCGAGGGCACCTTCGCCTCGCGCGAGGAGGCGAAGCACATCCACGCCATCGCCCGTTTCGCCGGGCGCTCGGGCAGCGGCGACAAGGCCGAGTGCACGGAGGTCCCGGAGCTCTCCGGCGCCTGGGCGCGCGCGACCTCGACCCGCGACAACTGCCTGGGCGCCAAGTGCCGCCACTACGAGGACTGCTTCGTGATGAAGGCGCGCAAGGCCGCCAACGACGCCGACCTCGTCGTCGTGAACCACCATCTCTTCTTCGCCGACGTGGTGCTGCGCGATGAAGGCGTCACGGATCTCCTTCCCAGCGCCAACACGATCGTCTTCGACGAGGCGCACCACCTGCCGGACCTCGCGCGGCTCTTCTTCGGCCAGTCGGTCTCCACGGCGCAGGTGGTCGAGCTCGCGCGCGACGCCCGCGGGGCGCAGCTCGTGCACGCCAAGGACAGCCCGCAGATCGGGGAGGCGGCGCTTGCCGCCGACCGCGCCGCGCGCAACGTGCGCATCGCGCTGGGGATGGCCACCGGCCGCTTCGCCGCCGCGCAGCTCGACGCCAACGCGGCGCTCGGCACGGCGCTCGACGCCCTGGACGAGCGGCTCGACGCGCTGGCGAAGCTCCTCGCTTCCCAGGCCGAGCGCGCCGAGGAACTGCGCAACGCCCAGGCCCGCACGGCGCAGCTGCGAGAGGCCTTCTCCGCGTGGCGCGCGGTGAAGGAGGAGGGCGCCGTGCGCTGGGTCGAGGCCTACGCGCAGTCGGCCGTGCTCAACCGCACGCCCCTCGACGTGGGGCCCGTCTTCGCGCAGCAGCTGGCCGCCGGCAAGCGCGCGTGGATCTTCACCTCCGCCACGCTCTCGGTGGGCGGCGACTTCCGCCACTACCAGTCCGAGCTGGGGCTGGCGGAAGCCGCCACGCGCAGCTGGGAGAGCCCCTACGACTTCGCCAGCCAGGCGCTGCTCTACGTGCCCGAGGCGATGCCGGAGCCCAACAGCCCCGGCTACACCGAGGCCGTGATCGACGCGGCCTTCCCGGTGATCGAGGCTTCCGGCGGGCGGGCCTTCCTGCTCTTCACCAGCCTTCGCGCCATGGACATCGGCCAGGCGCGGCTGCGCGAGAAGCTGGGCGCACGCGGCCTCGACTGGCCGGTGTTCGTGCAGGGCTCGGCGGGCAAGAACGAGCTGCTGGAGCGATTCCGCGACACGCCCAACGCCATCCTAGTGGGCAGCCAGTCCTTCTGGGAGGGCGTGGACGTGAAGGGCGAGGCGCTCTCGCTCGTGGTGATCGACAAGCTGCCCTTCAACCCGCCGGACGACCCCGTGCTCGCCGCGCGAATCGAGCAGATCAACCGCGCCGGCGGCAACGCCTTCATGGACCACCAGGTGCCGCGCGCCGTGATCGCCTTGAAGCAGGGCGCGGGCCGCCTCATCCGCGACGAGACGGACCGCGGCGTGCTCATGATCTGCGACCCGCGCCTCATCACGAAGCACTACGGCAAGCGCATCTGGCGCGCCTTGCCGCCCTTCCGGCGCTCGCGCAACCTGGCCGACGCCGTGGGGTTCTTCGCCCCCGGCGCCTAGCCGGCCGGGAAGGGCGCTGCCTCAGCGAACCGCGCCGTACTCCGGCAGCACCAGGCGCCAGCCGCCCGGGCAGGCGCGCACGTGCGGGAACCACGCGTTGGCCGAGTCGCAGTAGTTGAGGTGCAGCGGGCGCCGCGTGGGGCCGCCTTCCTCGCCGGGCGCGGCGGGTGCAACCTCCGTCGTGGGCGGCGCGGGCTCCGTACGGGCGAGCCGCTCGCGCCAGCAGTCCTCGTCCTGCTCGCAGGCGTAGCCGTAGCCGCGGTACACCGGCCCGTAGGCATGGGAGGGGTAGTAGGACCAGGACGGGCCCCAGTACCACGGGTCGTACCAGCCCAGCGCCCACGGCACGCCGATCGCGAGCCCCAGCCCCCAGCCCCAGCCGGACCCGCGCCAGTGGCCGCCGTGCGAGCCGTGCGACGAGCCGTGCGAGCCGTGCCCGCCAGGCCGGCCGGGCCGGAAATCGGGGCGATGGCCGCCGCCGCCCGGGTGGCGCGGGCCGGAGGCCGCGGGGCCACCGCCGCGCGGGGAGGGAGCGGCCGGTGCTTCGGCCACCATGAGCATTCCGGCGGCCGCGAGGGCCGCGACAAGGGCGATCCGCTTCGCATCCATGGCGAGCCTCCTGGAGGGCGATTGCCTCCGCCTACGCTACCACCAACGCGCGGCCCCCGCAGGCGTTGACGATCGCAATCATGCGACCGCGCGGCCCGTGGTAGGGTGCGCTCCGTCCGTCACCCGGGAGCATCGAAGCGCATGAGGAAATCCCTGCCGGCCGCGCTCGCGGCCCTGGCCGCCCTGGGCGCCTTTGCCCAGCCCGCGGATGTCCCCGAATCCCTGTTCAAGCGTTGCGCCACCTGCCACGGGGAGCGCGGCGAGAGCATCGCCGAGGACTTCCCGCGCCTCGCCGGCCAGCACGAGGCCTACCTCGCCAAGGAACTGGACGACTTTCGCGCCGGGCGGCGCGAGGGGCCCATGGTGCGCATGGCGCGCGGGCTCACCGATGCACAGGTCGCCGCGCTGGCGAAGTACTACGCATCGCAGCCCGCGCCGCCGCCGGCGCCGAAGACGGAGCTGCACGACGTCGGCCGCTACCTGTACCGCAAGGGCAATCCGTGGTCGGGCGTGCCGGCGTGCAAGGCCTGCCACGGCGAAGCGGCGCGCGGCACCGAGAAGCTGCCCGCCCTCGCGGGCCAGCACGCGGCCTACCTCGAACGCGAAATCCGGGAATTCACCTCGCGCGCGCGCACCAACGACAACGAGGTAATGCACGCGGTGTCGCAGAAGCTCACGGCGCTGGAGGTGCGCGCGCTGGCCGAGTACCTGGCGAGCCTGCCCTAGGGCGCGGCGCAGGGCCTCACTTCTTCTTGCGGCGAGCCGGCGCCTCGGGCTTGGCGGCGGCCTCCTCGCCCGGCTTGGGCTGGTCGCCCAGCACCGTCTTCAGGGGGCAGACGGAAAAGGCCGGGCACTTGCGGCAGCCGGCGACGATGGCGATGGGGCAGACGGTCATGGGCGCTCTCCCGGTGGAGCCCCGACTGTACCACCGCCGGCGGGGTCACTCGCCGAGGGGAAAAGCGACCGTCGCCGCGAGGCCGCCGCCCTCGCGCGGCGCGAGGTCGAAGCGCGCGCCGTGGGCCTTGGCGATGCGCGCGACGATGGCGAGCCCGAGGCCCGCGCCGGAGCGGCCGCTGCGCGCGTCGTCGCGGCGCGTGAACGGGGCCTTGAGCCGTTCGATTTCCCCGGCCGGGATGCCGGGGCCGCGGTCGAGCACGGCGAGGACGGCTTCCTTGCCCTCGCGCGCGGTGCGCACGACGATCTCGCCGCCGCCGTGCTTCACGGCGTTCTGGATGAGGTTGTCGACGAGGCGCCGCACCGCGAGCGGGCGCAGCATCAGGAGCGGCAGCTCGGCCAGCTCGCAGGTCACGGGCGCGCCCGCGCGGGCGGCCTTCGCCGCGCAGTCGCGCGCGATCGCCGACAGGTCGCCGGCCGAGAACGCCTCGGCGGCCTCGCTGCGTGCGTAGTCGATGAACTGGTCGATGATCGCGTTCATGTCCTCGATGTCGGCGACCATGCCGGCCTGCGTCGGCGCCTCCACCCGGCCCTCGAGCATCTCCACGTCGAGGCGCAGCCGCGCGAGCGGCGTGCGCAGGTCGTGCGAGATCCCGGCGAGGAAGGTGGTGCGCTCGCGCTCCTCGTCCTTGAGGCTCTCCTTCATGCGGTTGAAGGCGCGCGCCACGGCGCGCACTTCCGAGGGCCCCGTTTCCGGCACGGGCGCCGGGTCGCCGCCGCGCCCGAGGTGCTCGGCCGCCTGGGCCACGCGCGCGAGCGGGCGGGTGAGCCGCCAGGCGATGAGGCCGGTCGCGGCGATGGCGATGGCCACCCCCGCGAGCATCCAGTAGAGGAGGGCGTCGCTGCCGTCGCGGTCGACGCGGTTGCGCGGGAAGGCCACCCAGAAATCGCGCGGCCCCGCGCGCAGCCGCACCCAGAGCTCGCCGGGTGCGCCGGGCCGCACGAAGACCTCCGTGTCCTCGCCGAAGAGCGCCTTGAGGCGCTCGCGGAACATGTGCATGCCGGGCCGGTCGCCGGCCGGGCGCCCCGGCATCTCGCCGCGCGCCGGGAAGACGCGGATGCCCTCGCGCTCGGCCAGCCGCTCGAGGAAGTCGCGCTCGGCGCCCGGGGGCAGGGTGTTCAGCGCCGCGTGGATGGTCTTCAGGTGGCTCACGAAGTGGCCGATGGCCATGCCCATGCGCGGCTGCTGCACCTGCTGGCGGAAGAGCAGGAACGACGCGGCCTGGGAAGCGACCAGCGCCACCACCAGGACGGCGAGGGTGCGCCAGAAGAAGGAGCCACCCCACCAGTTCACTTGTGCGGCGCCCCGTCGGGAATGAAGACGTAGCCGAAGCCCCACACCGTCTGGATGTAGCGCGGGCTCTGCGGGTCGTCGCCGAGGAGCTTCCTCAGGCGCGAGACCTGCACGTCGATGGAGCGGTCGTAGCTCTCGTGCTCGCGGCCGCGCGCGAGGTCCATGAGCTTGTCGCGAGAGAGCGGCTCGCGCGGGTGCGCGGCGAACACCTTGAGCACCGAGAACTCGCCCGTGGTGAGCGGCACCGGCTCGCCGTCGCGGGTGAGCGCGCGCGTGCCGAGGTTGAGGGCGTAGGGACCGAAGGCGACCACCGTGTCCTCGCGCGCCGGCGCGCCGGGCGTGGGCGCGGGCGCCTGGCGGCGCAGCACGGCGTTGATGCGCGCCACGAGCTCGCGCGGATTGAAGGGCTTGGCGAGGTAGTCGTCGGCGCCCATCTCGAGGCCGACGATGCGGTCGACGTCGTCGCCCTTGGCGGTGAGCATCACGATGGGGACGAGGTTTCCCGCGGCGCGCAGGCGCCGGCAGATGGCCAGCCCGTCCTCGCCGGGCAGCATGAGGTCGAGGACCAGCAGGTCGTAACGGGTGCGGCGCAGGTTGTGGTCCATGGCCGCGCCGTCCGGGACGGTCTCGACGGCGAAGCCCTGCTCGGTGAGGTAGCGCTTGAGCAGGTCGCGCAGGCGCAGGTCGTCGTCGACGACCAGGATCTTGTGCTTGGGCGGGGCGGGCATGGGCACCATCGTAGCCGGGGCGGGAGGCGGGGCACCGCCCGCGCATTGTAAGGAGATGTTAACAGCCGGCCCGCGCGCGCCCTTTGCTTACAACCGGTTACGACCGCGGGCGCCGCCGGAAACGCCTTCGCGCGTTATCGGGAATAGGCTCGATTCCAGTGCAACACGGCCTACCCCAACCCCATCGGAGAACACCATGAAGACCCTCACGATCCTCGCCGCCGCCATCGTCACCTCCTTCGCCTTCGCCGCCGACGCCGCACCGTACGGGCCCGGCCGCGGCTGCCCCGCCGGCGCCACGCCCGGCTCCGCCGACTGCCCGGCCTACGGCCCGGGCAACGGCCCCGGCTACGGCCAACGCGGCGGCTGGGGCCAGCGTGGCGGCGGCTGGCAAAGGTGGGACGCCAACGGCGACGGGCAGCTCTCGCGCGACGAAGTGGCCAACGCGCCGCGCCTTTCGCAGGAGTTCGACGCGCTCGACGCCAACCACGACGGCTTCCTCGTCCAGTCGGAGCTGCAGGCGGCCTACGGTGCGCGCGGCCCGGGCGGCCGGGGCGGGCGCGGCGGCCCCATCGCCCGCTGGGATGCCAACGGCGACGGCAAGCTCTCGCGCGAGGAGGTGGCCGACGCGCCGCGCCTGTCGCAGGAGTTCGCCACGATCGACGCCAACCAGGACGGGTTCGTCACCCTGGAGGAGCTGCAGGCGGCCCGCTCGCAGGTCGCCGGCCGCGGCCCGCGTCGGGGGTTCTGACCCGGGGCCATGTTCTCGAAACAACTTTAGAAATAGCTATTAAGCAATTGTTTTTAAAGTTGTAGAATTGGCAGGCGCGGGGCGACACCGGCCGGTATAATGGCGGCGTCGCCTCGCGCCCGCCGCCCTTGAACCTCCTCGCGATCGAGACCTCCACCGAGCTGTGCTCCGCCGCCCTCCTGCGCGGTGACGACCTTTTCGTGGAGGAGGCCCACGCCCCCAACCAGCACGCCGAGCACCTCGCGCCGATGGTGCGGCGGCTTCTCGCCCGTGCGGGCCTCGCGCCTGCCGGGATGGACGCCTTCGCCTTCGGGCAGGGGCCCGGGTCGTTCACGGGGCTGCGCATCGCCTGCGGGATGGCTCAGGGGCTCGCCTTCGGGGCGGGGCGGCCCGTCGTGCCGGTGCCTTCGCTCGTGGCGCTGGCCGAGCAGGCGAACGCGAGCCGCATCGTGGTGGGGCTGGACGCCCGCATGGGCGAGACTTACCTCGCGGCCTACTCGCGCATGGGCGGCGACTGGGAAGCGGCCATCGCCCCGGGGCTGTTCGCCCGCGGCACGCTGCCACCGCTGCCCGGCCGCGACTGGGTGGCGACCGGCAGCGGCTTCGACGGCTTCGACTGGCTGCGCGGGGCGTATGCGAAGCAGGTGAGCCACCGGATAGAGGGCGACCTGCCGCGGGCCGGCGCCGTGGCGCGCGTAGCGGCCCGGCGCCTCGCCCGGGGGGAAGCGGTGCCGCCGGAGCGGGCCGCCCCCCTATACTTGCGCGACAAGGTGGCCCTGACCACCCGCGAGAGGCAGGCGGCGAAGTGAGCGCGCTCCCGAAGGACAAGCTGGGCTACCGGCGCATGGCGCCGGACGACCTCGCCGTGGTCGCGGACCTCGAGCGCTCCCTCTACGAGTTCCCCTGGAGCAAGGGCAACTTCCGCGATTCCCTCGAAGCGGGCTACGACTGCTGGGTGGCGTGCGACGGCCCGCGGGTGATCGGTTACGCGATCCTCATGGTCGCGCTGGACGAGGCGCACCTGCTCAACATCGCGGTCGCCGCCGGGTGGCAGAACCAGGGCATCGGGCGCGCCTTCCTCGAGCACATCCTCGGCGTCGCCCGGGAGGCGAGGTGCCAGATCGTCTACCTCGAGGTGCGACCGTCGAACGCGGCCGCGCGGCACCTCTATCGCGACATGGGCTTCCAGCAGATCGCCATCCGTCCCGGCTACTACCCCGCCCGGGGCGGGCGCGAGGACGCGCTGTTCCTCGGGATCACGCTCTGACGCCCATGGACGAGCGGCTCCTGCGCGAACTCGAACTGCTGCCCGTGGCCCGGCTCTACGGCCTCGCCACGCCGGTGGCGCGCGAACCGGCGGCCTCGCCGGAGTCCCCGCGGGAAGCCGCGGCCGTGGCCGAGGCGCCACGGCGGGCGCCCCCGGCGGCACGCCAGGCGCCGGCGCCGCATGCGCCCGCCGCTGCCGCCACCTCGCCGCCCGCCGGCGTGGCGTCCATGGATTGGGAGGCCCTTCGCGAAGCCGTGCGCGACTGCAAGCGCTGCGGCCTGTGCGAGCAGCGCAAGCAGGCGGTGTTCGGCGTCGGCAGCCCGACCGGCCCCTGGCTCTTCGTGGGCGAGGGCCCCGGCGCGGAGGAGGACGAGCGCGGCGAGCCTTTCGTGGGCCAGGCGGGGCGCCTCCTGGACGGCATGCTCGCCTCCCTCAAGCTCGCGCGCGGGCGCGAGGTCTACATCGCCAACGTGGTGAAGTGCCGCCCGCCCGGCAACCGCGTGCCGACGCCGGAGGAGGCGGCCGCGTGCGCGGCCTGGCTGGACCGGCAGGTCGAGCTCGTCGCCCCGCGCGTGATCGTGGCGCTCGGCAAGACGGCCGCCACGCGCCTCACGGGGTCCGAGGGCAGCCTCGCCGGGCTGCGCGGGCGCGTGCACGCCTACCGCGGCATCCCGCTCGTCGTGACCTACCACCCCGCCTACCTGCTGCGGAACCTCCCCGACAAGGCCAAGGCCTGGGAGGACCTCCTCTTCGCGCGGCGCACGCTCGCCGCAGCGCCCGCGCGCCCTTGAAGCGGGCCGCGGCCGTCCCCATCATTGCCCCTGCCGTCCAACCCCCATCGGGAGGTAACCGTTCCATGCGCAGAATCGCCACCGCTTTCGCCCTTGCCGGCGCCCTCGTGCTCTCCGGCTGCGGCTACAACGACTTCCAGGCGAAGGACGAGCAGGTGAAGGCGGCCTGGTCGGAAGTCGTGAACCAGTACAAGCGCCGGGCGGACCTCATCCCCAACCTCGTGAGCGTGGTGCAGGGCTTCGCGCAGCAGGAGAAGGACGTGTTCCTCGGCGTGACCAACGCGCGCGCCAAGGTGGGCTCGATCCAGATGACGCCCGAAGCGCTGAACGACCCCAACGCGATGAAGAACTTCCAGGCGGCGCAGGGCGAGCTCTCCGGCGCGCTCTCGCGGCTGCTCCTCGTCGCCGAGAACTACCCGCAGTTGAAGAGCGACGCCAACTTCCGCGACCTGCAGGCGCAGCTCGAGGGCACGGAGAACCGCATCACCACGGCGCGCAACCGCTACATCCAGGCGGTGCAGGGCTACAACGTCCTCGCGCGCCAGTTCCCGACGAACCTCACCGCCATGCTCTTCGGCTACAAGGAGAAGGCCAACTTCACCGTCGAGAACGAGAAGGCCATCGCCGAGCCGCCCAAGGTCGACTTCTCGCCGAAGCCCGCGGCACCCGCGCCGGCCAAGTGACCGGGCTCGCCGGCCGCCTCCTCGCGGGGGCGGCCGCGTTCCTGCTCTTCCTCGCCGCCGCGCCGCTCGCGGCGTTGGCGCAGGCGCCCGCGCCCGTCCCGAAGCTCTCCGGGCGGGTGGTGGACCTCACGGGGACGCTCGCCGCCGCCGACCGGCAGGCGATCGCGGCCAAGCTCGCCGCGTTCGAGCAGGCGAAAGGCTCGCAGGTCGCCGTGCTCGTCGTGCCCAGCCTCGGCGACGAGACGATCGAGGAATTCGCCACGCGCGTGACAGACGCCTGGCAGCTCGGCCGCGCGGGCGTCGACGACGGCGTCCTCTTCGTCGTGGCGATGCAGGAGCGGCGCCTTCGCATCCAGACCGGCCGCGGCGTGCAGGGCACGCTCACCGACGCGCTCTCGAAGCGGATCATTGCCGAGTTGGTCACCCCGCGCTTCCGCGCGGGCGACTTTCCCGGCGGCATCCAGGTGGGCGTGGACGCGATCATCAAGGCGATCGAGGGCGAGGCACTGCCGGCGCCGCCGGCCGCGAAGGCGAAGGGCGGGGGCAGTACCTCGGGCGCGGACTTCCTCTGGCTTGCATTGATGGCCGTCCCCGTGGCCGGCATGTTCCTGCGCGCAGTGCTCGGCCGGCTCCTCGGCGCGACGCTCACCGGCGGGGCCACCGGGCTCGCGGCGTGGCTCTTCTTCGGCAGCCTCCTCGCGGGCGGCGTCATCGCCTTCATCGCGTTCCTCGTCGTGCTGTTCATGGGCATGCCGGGCGCCGGCGTCCACCGGGGCGGCGGCGGGGGCTGGTCGGGCGGGGGCTGGTCGGGCGGTGGCGGCGGCGGCTGGTCGGGCGGCGGCGGGTTCAGCGGCGGCGGGGGCGGTTTCGACGGCGGTGGCGCCTCGGGAGGCTGGTGATGGACTTCAGGCGATTCTGGCGGCACGTGGTGATGACGCCGTGGCAGGCCCGCAAGGCCTTCCCGCCGGCGGCAATGGAGGCCATCGGCAGCGCCGTCGCCGAGCACGAGAAGCGCCACCGCGGCGAGGTGCGCTTCGTGGTCGAGGCGGAGCTGGGCACGCTGCAGCTCTGGATGGGGCTCTCGCCGCGCGACCGGGCGCGCGCGCTCTTCGCCTCGCTGGGCGTGTGGAACACCGAGGAGAACACGGGGGTGCTGGTCTACGTGCTGCTCGCGGACCACGACGTGGAGATCGTGGCCGACCGTGGCATCTCGGCGAAGGTGGCGCAGGCCGAGTGGCAGGCGATCTGCGCGACGATGCAGGAGGCCTTCCGCGCCGGCCGCTTCGAGGCGGGCGCCGTGGCGGGCGTGCACGCCATCGCCGACCTGCTGGAGAAGCACTTCCCGGCGGGCGCGGGAAACGTGAACGAGCTGCCGGACCGCCCGCTGCTGATCTGACGGCAGCCGGTCAGCCCTTGCGGGGCTCGTCCTCGGCGGCCAGCAGCGCCTCGATCTCCTTGCGGCGCGCGGGGTCGGGCGCGGGTGCTGCGGCCGTGGCCTCGCGCCGGCGGCGCAGCATCAATGCCAGCCCGGCGAGCCCGCCGACCACCAGCAGGCCGGGGGCGACCCACAGCAAGGCGGTCGCCGCGTTGAAAGGCGGCTTGTAGAGCACGAAGTCGCCGTAGCGCTCAACCATGTAGGCGCGGATCTCGTCGTCCGACTTGCCCTCCGCGATCATCTTGCGCGTCTGCTGGCGCAGGTCGACGGCGAGCGGCGCGTCGGAATCGGCGATGGTCTGGTTCTGGCACACGAGGCAGCGAAGCTCGTGGGCGATGGCCTTCAGGCGCGCCTCGACCTTGGGGTCCGGGTTGGCGATCTCGGTCGACTGGCCCCACGCGAGGGTGGCAGCCGCGAGCAGCAGGGGGGCGAGGAGGCGCTTCATGCGTTGAGCTTGGCGAGGAGCGGCAGGATCGTCTTCTCCAGGGCTTCCGGCGTGACCGGGCCGATGTGCTTGTGGCGGATGATGCCCTGCTTGTCGATCACGAAGGTCTCGGGCGCGCCGTAGACGCCGTAGTCGATGCCCACCTTCCCGTCGATGTCCCACACCGAGAAGAGGTACGGGTCGCCGTGCTGGCCGAGCCACTTGGTGGCGTCGGCGCGCTGGTCCTTGTAGTTGAGCCCGACGATGGGGACGATGCCCTTGCGGCTCATGTCGTTCAAGACCGGGTGCTCGACGCGGCAGGAGACGCACCACGAGGCCCAGACGTTCAGCAGCCACACCTTGCCCTTCATCTCCTCGGGCGAGAACTTCACTTCGGGCTCGTGGAGCTTCGCGAGCGTGAAGGCCGGCGCGGGCTTGCCGATGAACGGCGAGGGGACCTGCCGCGGGTCCTTGGTGAGGCCGATCGCGAGGAAGACGCAGAGGACGCCGAAGATCGCGAGCGGGATGACGAACTTCGCCTTCATCGGGCTAGTCTCCCGCGACGACCGCGCCGGCGGGCGCGCGCGATTCCCTGCGCGCCAGGCGGTAGCGGCGGTCGGCGATGGCGAGGAAGCCGCCGAGGGCCATCAGCAGGCACCCGCCCCAGATCCAGTCGACGAAGGGCTTGTGGTAGATGCGGATGCCCCAGGCGTTGCCCTCGACCTGCTCGCCCATGGACACGTAGAGGTCGCGCGTGAGGCCGGTGTCGATGTCGGCCTCCGTCATCGTCTGGCCGGAGGCGTGGTAGATGCGCTTCTCGGGGTACATCTTGAGCATGAGCTCGGCGGAGCCTTCGCGGCGCACCTCGAACATGCCCTGCATCGCCGCGTAGTTGGGGCCCGGCAGCTCGCGCGTGCCGAGGAACTTGAACTCGTAGCCTGCGATCGTCGCGGTGTCGCCCGGGGCCATGCGGATGTCGCGCTCGGTCTGGTAGCCCTGCACCAGGGCCACGCCGATGATGAACACGGCCACGCCCACGTGCGCGAGCTGCATGCCGTACCACGAGGCGGAGTTGGCGCGAAGCTTCCCGAACAGGCCCGGCTGCGGGGCCGCCTTGAGGCGCGCGCCGAACTGCACGGCGGTGGCGAGCACCACCCAGAACGCGAGGAAGAGGCCCAGGGCCACGAGCGAGGACCAGCGGCCCTTGGCGAGCGGCACGATCACGGCGCAGGCCACCGCCACGGCCAGCGCCCACTTGAGGCGCGTGGCGAGGTCGGGCAGCTCCGCCTTCTTCCACGCCGCCATCGGGCCCACGGCCATGAGGAAGACGGCCGGCGCCATGAGCGGGAAGAACACGGCGTCGAAGTAGGGCGGGCCGACGGAGATCTTGCCGAGGTTCAGCGTGTCGAGGACGAGGGGGTAGAGCGTCCCCAGCAGCACCGCGGCCATCGCCACCGTGAGGAGCACGTTGTTGGCCAGCAGCATCGACTCGCGCGAGACGCCGGCGAACTGCCCGCCCACGCCCACCTTGGGCGCGCGCAGCGCGAAGAGCAGGAGCGAGCCGCCGACGACGACCGCGAGGAAGCCGAGGATGAAGACGCCGCGCCTGGGATCGGTGGCGAAGGCGTGGACCGAGGTGAGGACGCCCGAGCGAACGAGGAACGTGCCCAGCAGCGAGAGCGAAAAGGCGAGGATCGCGAGCAGCACCGTCCAGCTGCGGAAGGCGCCGCGCTTCTCCGTCACCGCGAGCGAGTGGATGAGGGCGGTGCCGACCAGCCACGGCATGAAGGAGGCGTTCTCGACCGGGTCCCAGAACCACCAGCCGCCCCAGCCGAGCTCGTAGTAGGCCCACCAGCTGCCCAGCGCGATGCCGATGGTGAGGAAGCACCACGCGGCCGTGGTCCAGGGGCGCGACCAGCGCGCCCAGGCGCTGTCGAGGCGCCCCTCGAGGAGCGCCGCGATGGCGAAGGCGAAGGCGACGGCGAAGCCCACGTAGCCCATGTAGAGCAGCGGCGGGTGCATCACCATGCCCGGGTCCTGCAGCAGCGGGTTGAGGTCGCGGCCGTCCTCGGCGGGCGGCAGCAGGCGCTCGAAGGGGTTGGAGGTGGTGATGATGAAGAGGAGGAAGCCGATCGAGATGAGGCCCATCACGCCGATCACGCGCGCGGCGATGCGCTCCGGCAGGTGGCGCGAGAAGACGGCCACCGCGGCGGTCCACCCGCCGAGCATCAGCGCCCAGAGGAGCATCGAGCCCTCGTGCGAGCCCCAGGAGGCGGCGAAGCGGTAGTGCACCGGCAGGCTCAGGTTGGAATGCTGCGCCACGTTCGCGACCGAGAAGTCGTTGTTCACGAACGAGGTGGCGAGCGCCGCCCAGGCGAGCACGACGAAGAGGAACTGCCCGATGGCGACCGGGCGCGCGGTCGCGGTCCACGCGGGCTTGCCGAGCGTGGTGCCGGCGAGCGGCAGGAAGGCCTGCGCGAAGGCGAGGAGCAGCGCGAGGATGAGGGCGAGCTGGCCGATCTCCGGGATCATCGCGGGTTGCCTCCGCCTTGCCCCGCGAAGTTCTCCTTGGCCATCGGGTGGCCGGCCTGCTTGAGGGCCTCGGCGGCCTCCGGCGGCATGTAGTTCTCGTCGTGCTTGGCGAGCACCTGGGACGCCTTGAAGACGCCGTCGACGCCCACGCGCCCCTCGGCCACGACGCCCTTGCCCTCCTTGAAGAGGTCCGGGAGGATGCCCGTGTAGGTGACCGGCACGCTCTCGGCGCCGTCGGTGATCTTGAAGCTCACGTTGAGCGCGTCCTTGTGGCGCACGACGGTGCCGCCCTCGACCAGGCCGCCGACGCGGAAGTTGCGGTCCAGCGGGACCTCCTTCTTCGCCACCTGCGTGGGCGTGAAGAAGAAGACCAGGTTGGACTGGAAGGCATTGAGCACCAGGGCGGCGGCCACCCCCAGGGCGGCCAGGCCGCCGACGATGGCGACGGCCCGCTTAGTTCTCGGTTTCAAGATCGCGTTCCTCCTCGATGGCGTCCAGCGCCCGCTTGCGGCGCAGGCGCAGGGACAGCATTTCGACCACGATGGCGACGAGAAGTGCCCCGAAGGACATCCACACGAAGAAGGCCTGGCCTCCCATCGCCCAGAAATCGGACCAGCTCTTCCACCAGATCGTCATGCGGCCCCCAGGCTGCGCACCCACGCCGTGCGGCGCTCGCGCTCGAGGATGACCGAGCGCACGCGCACGAGGGTCGCGCCGATCGCGTACATCCACGCCGAGGCGCTCATCACGAGCATGCCGGTGAGCATGGTGACGTGCATGCTGGTGCCCTTGAAGCTCACGCTGGAGCCCTGGTGCAGCGTGTTCCACCACTGCACCGAGAAGTAGATGATCGGCAGGTTCACCACGCCGATCAACGCGAGCAGCGCCGCCGCCCGGTCGCCGCGCCGCGGGTCCTCGAAGGCGTTGGCGAGCGCCATGTAGCCGAAGTAGAGGAAGAGCAGCACCAGCTCCGAGGTGAGGCGTGCGTCCCACACCCAGTAGGTGCCCCAGGTGGGCCGGCCCCAGAACGCGCCCGTCCACAGGGCGAGGAAGGTCATGAGCGCGCCCGTGGGGGCGATGGCGCGGGCCATCATCGCCGACAGGCGCGTGTTGAAGACGAGCGACAGCCCGCAGTAGCAGGCCATGATGAAGTACAGGAACATCGACATCCAGGCCGTGGGCACGTGGATGAAGATCACGCGGTAGACCTCGCCCTGCTGCGCGTCCGTCGGGGCCACGAGGAGCCCCAGGTACAGGCCCCAGGCGGCCAGGAGGGCCGCTGCGACGAAGAACCACGGGGCCAGCCGGCCGGCGAGCCCGTAGAAGGTGGAAGGCGAGGAGAAATAGAACCAGTTCATGGGGTTGGCGCGTTCTTGCCGATGCGGGATTGTCGCCCGGCGCGGGGTTCGGCGGTTGCGGGATCGCAAAAAGCCATGGGCGTCTCAGTCCACCGAGATGCGCACGGCCGTGCCGATGGCGAAGGGCAGCCCCACCAGCGAGGCGATGAGCCCGGCCCCCAGGAGCGACAGGTGCGGGGCCGGCGACATCCCCGTGGCCTGGGCCTCCGCGGCGCCGGCGCCGAAGATGAGGACCGGCACGAAGAGCGGCAGGGCCAGCAGGGCCAGCAGCATCCCGCCGCCGCGCGCGCCCAGCGCCAGCGCCGCGCAGGCGCCCCCGAGGAGCGACAGGATCGGCGTGCCGACGAGCAGAGACACCGCCTGGATGCCGAGGGTGTCCGGGGCAAGGCCGTATTGCAGCCCGATCAGGGGCGAAAGCAAGGTGAGGGGCAGGCCCGAGACGATCCAGTGCGCCGCCACCTTGCCGGCGGCCCAGCCCAGCGCCGGATGCGGGGAGAGCGTCATCTGCTCGAGCGAGCCGTCGGCGTAGTCCGTGGCGAAGAGCCCCGGCAGGGCGAGGAAGGCCGCCAGCAGCGCCCCCACCCAGATCACCCCGGGCCCGATGCGCGCGAGCAGCTGCGGCTCGGCGCCGATCCCCAGCGGAAAGAGCGAGGCCACGAGGGCGAAGAAGGCGACCGTGAGCACGGCCTCGTCGGGATGGCGCCAGGCGAGCGTCAGGTCGCGCGCCATGGCCCACGAGAAGCCGGCGGAGAAGGACCCCTCGGCTTGCGGGCGGGCGGCGGTGTCCGTCATGGGCTGCGCGCGCCTCAGCCGAGGCGCAACTCGCGAACCACCGCGGAGGGCGGGGCGAGCCGGTGGTGCGTGGCCGCGAGGGCGAGGCCACCGCGGGCGAGGTGGCGGTCGAGGAGCGAGATGAAGAGCTCCTGCCCCGCGTCGTCCAGCGCCGTGAGAGGCTCGTCCAGCACCCAGAGCTCCGCGGGGTCGAGGGCAAGCCGCGCCAGCCCGATGCGGCGCCGTTGCCCGGCCGAGAGGCGGCGCGCCGGGATGCGGCGGCGCTTGTCGAGGCCGACGGCGGCGAGCGCCTCGCGCCGTTCCTCGGCGGTCGTGCGCGCGCCGCGCAGCCGCAGCGAGAAATCGAGGTTCTCCTCGGCCGTGAGGTCATCCTTGAGGGAGGGCAGGTGGCCGGCGTAGGCCATGCCGGCGCGCATGCGCTCGGGATCGACCTGCGCGGGCTGGCCATGCCAGCTGATGATGCCCTCGTCGGGGCGCGTGAGGCCGGTCACGCAGCGCAGCAGCGTGGTCTTGCCGCAGCCGTTGGGGCCGCGCACGCACAGGAGCTCGCCGCCGGCCACCTCGAACGCGATCCCCGAGAAGAGGAGCGCCGGGCCGCGGCGGCACGCGAGGTCGCGCACCTGGAGGACGTCGGGGGCGCCGCTGCGGTGCTTGCCCGTCATCGCCGCCCTAGGGAACGACCCGGTCGATCACGACCGCGACGCCCTGCGCCCCGGGCGCCACGGGCTTGCTGGTGCCGATGAGGTCTCCCGGCTGCACGACGGCGCCGCCGGCCTTCGACACGCGCGCCTCGACCACCACGGAAGGCGTGGTCGAGAGCTGGGCCGTGGGCGTCATGCCCATCGAATCGTCGAGCGCGAAGGCCTTGGGCAGCTCGCCCGCGCCGCCGCGCAGGATGGCTAGCGGGATGCGCGAGCCGGTCTCGGCGCGCGCGTAGATGAAGAGCGTGTCCGTGGCGGCGGTCTTTCCGGCGAGCGCCGGCGCGAGCGTCACGGTGCCGGAGATGCCCTTGCCGGGCGGGCCGGCCTTGGCGGGCGCGGCCGGGGCCGCGACGGGCGGGTGCGACGGCGGCAGCGCGGCTTGCGCGCCGGTGGCGGGGGCGGGGGCGGCGGCCAGCGCCTTGGGCGCGGCGGCCCCGGGCTTCGGCGGCGGCAGCGGCTTGCCCGCGGCGGCAGCGCGGCCGCGCACGTCCTCGATGATCGCGCGCACCTCCGATTCGTCCTCGGAGCCGGGGGCGACCGCCGCCTGCAGCCGCTCCCAGTAGGCGAGCGAACCGGCGAAGTCGCCGCTGTTGAGCGTCGCGGTGCCGGCGAGCGCCAGCGCCTTGGTGTGGCGCGGGTCGGCGGCGAGCGCGCGCTTCACCAGCTCGAAGGGCTCGCCCGCGAGGTTGCGGCCGCGCGAGAGCGCCAGCGCGTCGGCGTAGTCGGCCAGCACGGAGGCGTCCTGCGGGGCGATCTTGGCGAGGTGCGCGTAGGCCTCCAGCGCCTTGGGCATCTTGCCGGTGGCGGCGTAGGAGCGCGCCAGCAGCATCCAGCCCTGCACGTCGTCCGGGCGCTCCTTCATCTTCTGCTCGAGAAGCGTCACCATTTCCTCGATCTGGTGATCGCCGGGCTGCGCGGTGGCGGCGGCCATCACCTTCGGGTCGGTCGCGCCCGGAACCCCCACCCAGAGGTAGAGGCCCACGGCGAGCGCCGGCGCGGCGATCGCGAAGGCGGCGGCGGCGATCCAGGGCTTGCCGGCGGAGGGCGCGGGCGCCTCGGCGGCGACCGCGAGGTCCTCGTCGGCGCGGGCGGCGAGCTCGGCGAGCGCGGCTTCGCGCGCGTCCTTCGGGAGCAGGCCCAGCGCGACGTCGGTCTCGATGTCCTTGCGCTGGCCGCGCAGCACGGCGAGGTTCGCGTCGCGCACGGAGGGGCCGGCGGCGCCGCGGCCACGCAGCAGGGGGACGAGCACGAAGGCGAGCGCCGCCACGATCAGCAGGGCGGCAACGATCCAGAAGGTGAGCATCGGGGAGAAGGCGGGCGGGAGGTCAAGGCGACGGCGGATTATACCGGAGGGGGCGCGGCTCTCCTGTTGCGAACCATCAACGAGCCGATACAATGCGAGCGCGCGCCGCCATCGCGGAAAGCAATGGCGCCGGACGACAAGAACACGACAGCTGGCGGGGAAGGGGGAGCATCCGGTGCGGCACCAGTCGATGCTGGAGTACGCGCGTTTCCGTTGGTTCAAGGTGGCGTTGGCGCTCGCGGTGGCCGCCGGCATCGCCTACCTGTGGCACGACCCGCCGCTCAAGCCCTACGGCGGCACGGCGATGGGCTATGCGCTGGGCACCGTGGGCGCCCTGCTCATCGCCTGGCTCGCCTGGTTCGGCGTGAGGAAGCGCCGCTACGCCTCGCGCACGGGCACCGTGCAGGGCTGGCTCTCCGGCCACGTCTACCTCGGCACGGCGCTGCTCGTCGTGGCCACGCTGCACACGGGCTTCGAGCTGGGCTGGAACGTGCACACGGCCGCCTATGTGCTGATGGTCGCCACCGTCGCGAGCGGGTTCTACGGCGTCTTCGTCTACCTCTCCGTGCCGGGCCTGCTCACCGCCAACCGCGGCGACGAGACGCTCGAGGCGATGCTGCTCAAGGTGGCCGACCTCGACCGCGAGATCCGCGACAAGGCGCTCTCGCTCCCGGACGACATCCTGCGCGAGGTGAACGCCTCGCTGGACGGCTCGCGCCTGGGCGGCAGCTTCGGGCGAATCGTGACGGGCCGCGACCGCGCCTGCCCGACGGCGGCGGCGCTCGCGCGCGTCCCTGAGCTGGGCCGTCGGCTATCCGGCGAGGCCGCCACGGCCAACCACGAGGTGTACACGCTGCTGCTGCAGAAGAGCGAGCTGCTCGCGCGCGCGCGCCGCGACCTGCGCTACAAGGCGAAGCTCGACTTGTGGCTCTACGTGCACGTGCCGCTGGCGGTGGCGCTGCTCGCCGCGCTGGCCGCGCACGTGCTCTCCGTCTTCCTCTACTGGTAGGGCCGCGCGCTTGAAGCTCCTCGTCATCTCGCAGAGCCGCAACCGCGCCGGCCGCACCGTGCAGGTGCGCAAGGAGGTCACGGCCGACTGGATCCGCGTCGGCCGCCACGCCGCCTCGGAGGTCCTGCTCGCGGACCCGCGCATCGCGCTCTCGCAGGGCCTCATCGTCGACCGCAACGGCCCCGTCTACACCGAAGGCGAGATGGGGACGACCACGAGCACCACGCGCAAGGCGGTGCGCTCGGTGCGCCTCGCGCCCGGCAAGGCGATCGACGTGGGGCCCTACCGCATCGCGGGGGTCGCCGCGCCCGCGGGCTACACGGGCGCGATCACGGTGGAGCTGGTGCGCCCCGCGGAGGAATCCGCCCCCGCGTTCCTCGAGCGAGCGCGCCGGGTCACGCTCGCCTCGCTGGGGCTGCCCAAGCGCGGCCTCGCGCTGGCGCTCTTTGCGCTCGTGGCGGTGGCCTTCTTCCTGCTGCCGGCGGGGCGCGTGCTGGACCTGCCGTGGCGCGCGCCGCCGGGCGCCGCCATGGCGAGCGACCGCTTCTGGAACCCCGGCCCGGTCATGCTCGCCCACCAGCCCGTGGGCGAGAAGTGCGAGGCGTGCCACGAGCTCGCGTTCACGCGCGTGCGCGACGTGGCCTGCCTCGAGTGCCACGCGCGCATCGGCCACCACCTCGGGCCCGAGGCGAAGCCCGCGGCCCTTTTCGCCGGCTCGCGCTGCGCGGCGTGCCATCGCGACCACAAGGGGGTGAAGTCCACGCACCGCGACGACGACCGTTTCTGCGTCGAGTGCCACCGCGACGTGAGGAGCCTCGCCAACGGCGCGCAGTCGCAGGACGCGGCCGACTTCGCGAAGAGCCACCCGGCCTTCCGGCTCACGCTGCCGGCGGACAAGGGCGTGCGCCGCGTGCGCCAGGGGGCGGCGCCGGTGCAGGAGAGCTCGAACCTGGTCTTCTCCCACGCCGTGCACCTCGACCCGGCCGGCGTGCGCCACCCGGAAAAGGACAAGGTGAAGCTCGGCTGCGAGGCCTGCCACCACCCCGACGCCTCGCGGCGCGGCTTCGAGCCCGTCACGATGGCGCGGCACTGCCAGGACTGCCATCGCCTCGAGTTCGAGCCGGCCGTCACCGCGCGCCAGGTGCCGCACGGGCGCCCGGCGGAAGCGATGACGGTCGTGGCCGAGTTCTACGCGAACCTCGCGCTGAACGGCGTGCGGGACAGCTTCGAAAAGGCCTTCGGCGTGCCCGGCGAGGGGCTGCTCCGGCGGCCGGGAGAGCCCGGCGAGGCGGCGCGCCGCGCGACGCTCGCGATGGCGGCGAAGAAGGCCGCGCACGTCTCCGAGGAGATCTTCGAGATCCGCCTGTGCCGCACCTGCCACGAGATCCAGCGCAGCGACGGCGACCGCGGCACCGAGTGGAACGTGGCGCAGGTGCGCCTGGGCCACGCGTGGATGCCGGGGGCGCGCTTCGACCACGCGAGCCACGCGCAGTCGCGCTGCTCGTCGTGCCACGACGTGTCGAAATCGAAGCGATCCGCGGACGTGGCCATGCCCGCGATCGAGGGTTGCCGCGAATGCCACGGCGGCGCGCAGCTCGTCGCGGGCAAGGTCACCTCCAACTGCCTCCTGTGCCATGGCTTCCACGATCCCCGGCACCCGTGGGACCCGCAGTTCAAGCCGAAGTCCGCGACGCGCGTGGCCGGCGGGGCGCCCGGTGCGCGCTGAGGCCTGCCGCCTCGCGGCTGCGGCCCTGCTCGCTGTCTCGCTCGCGGGCTGCTCGGGCTCCTCGGGAAGCGCCGGCTCCACGACCTGCGCCGCGGGCTGCAACACGGCGACGGCCTTGCTGTCGGAGGACGACGTGCGCCGCGTCGTCGCGCAGGCGGCGGGCGAGGCGAGCGCGCGCGACGCCCGCGCCACGATCGCCGTGGTCGACCGCGTGGGCAACGTGCTGGCCGTCTTCCGCATGGCCGGCGCGCGCGAGCGCTTCGACCTCGTCTCGGGCCGCGGCGTCGAAGGCGGGCTGGACGGCATCCGCGACACGCTGCCGGCGGCGGCGGCGGCCATCGCCAAGGCGGTGACCGGCGCCTATCTCTCGTCGTCGGGCAACGCGTTTTCCACGCGAACGGCCGGCCAGATCGTGCAGGAGAGCTTCCTGCCCGGCGAGGCGCAGGCGCCTTCGGGGCCGCTCTACGGCGTGCAGTTCTCGCAGCTTTCCTGCTCGGACGTGAACCGCCACGCCTCGCACGGCACGGTCGGCCCCAAGCGCTCGCCGCTGGGGCTCTCGGCCGACCCGGGCGGGCTTCCGCTCTACCGCAACGGCGCGGTGGTGGGCGGAATCGGCGTCATCGCCGACGGCACTTACGGGATCGACCGCGTGATCACCGACGTGGACGACGACCTGGACGAGTTGGTGGCGGTGGCGGGCACGGCCGGCTTCGCGGCGCCGGCGGACATCCGCGCCGAGCGCATCACGGCCGACGGCAAGACCTTCCGCTTCGTCGATTCCGAGTCCCTGCGTTCCGATCCGGCGAACGCGCCGGCGCTCGCCTCGGTTCCCGGCGAGCTCGTGGCGGTGCCGGGCTACGCCGAGGCGGCCGTTCGGGCGGGGGTGGCCTTCGGCACGCCTGCCTCGGGCTATCGCGCGGCCATCGGCACGCTCGCCGCGCTGGGCGCCTTCGCGCTCGTGGATTCGGGCAACGCGGAGCGCTTCCCCGCGCGCGCCGGCACGGGGACCGGAGCGCTCTCCGCCGCGGAGGTCTCGCGCATCCTCGAGGAAGGGCTGCGCATCGCCGGCCGAACGCGCGCGCAGATCCGCCGCCCGCTCGGCTCGGCGGCCGAGGTGAGCGTGACGGTGGTGGATGCCGACGGCAGCATTCTCGGCCTCGCGCGCACGGCCGACGCGCCCGTCTTCGGCACCGACGTCGCGGTGCAGAAGGCGCGCGGCGCGTTGCTCTTCTCGCGGCCCGACGCGTTCGCGCGGCTCCTGGCGCTGCCGCCCGCCGCCTACCTGGTACCCGCGGGAACGGCCTCCGCGCCCGGCGACTGGGCCCGGGGCTTCCGAGATTTCGTGGGCGAGGGCGGCGCGCTCGATGGCGGCACGGCGTGGTCCACGCGCGCCATCGGCAACCTTCACCGGCCGACCTACCCCGATGGCATCGGCGGCACGCCGCCGGGGCCGCTCTCCCATGGGTTCGCGAGCTGGAGCCCGTTCAACGTGGGCTTCCAGCTCGATCTCGTCTACAACCAGGTGGTGCGCGGTGCGTTGGGCGATGGCTCGACGGGCTGCGCGGGGCGCGCGGCGCCGGGCGCGCCCGCGGACGCGGACGACGCCGGCCTCGCGCTCGCGAGAAACGGGATCCAGGTCTTCCCCGGCGGCATTCCGGTCTACCGAGACGGCGCGCTGGTGGGCGCCATCGGCGTCTCGGGCGACGGCGTGGACCAGGACGACATGGTGGCCTTTCTCGGGCTCGCCAACGCCGCGCGGGCCCTGGGCACGGGACTCGCCAACGCAGCCCCGGCGATGCGCGCCGACCGGCTGGCGCCTCGCGGCGCCCGCCTGCGTTTCGTGCAGTGCCCGCAGGCGCCGTTCAACGGCTCGACGGAGCAGGACGCCTGTGCGGGCCTCTGACCGGCGCGCGGCGGGCAAGCTGCGGCTGGCGCTCGCGGTGTCGGCCGCGATGGCCTCGCTGGCCGTGCCCGCGCAGGAAGGGCTCAAGCCGCCGGTGAACGAGGACCAGCCGTTGCCGCCGGCCCGGGATGGCGAGCGCGAGATCGTGCCGCGCCGCCCGGGCTCCTCGAAGCCCCTCGAGTTCTTCCCGCCGCCGGCCGACCCGAGCCAGGTGCCGGGGCCGCTGCCGGGCGCGCCGCGGCCGTCGCTCGCCGTGCCCGACCGCTGGCGGATCATGCAGGCGCTGGGATTCAAGTTCCCGCTCACGGACCCGTACCACCAGAACATCCTGAAAGGCGACCTGCCCATCGGCGACGACCCGTGGTTTCGCGAGCGCTTCCCCGAACTCGCGAAGCGCCTCTCGCCGGACTGGTTCGTGAACCTCGGCGTGGTCTCGGACACGCTCGTCGAGGCGCGGCGCCTGCCCACGCCGGTGGGCGTCCAGGCGACCGGCCGGCCCGGGGCGAACGACCTCTTCGGGCAGGGGCGGCAGTCGACCGTCGCGCAGACGGTGATCGTGTCCTTCGGGCTCATCAAGGGCGACACGACGTTCAAGCCGCCGGACTACGAGTTCCGGTTCGTGCCGGCGTTCACCGTGAACCAGTCGCGCGTGGAGGAGGTGCGGGCGCTGCGGGTCGACCCGCGCGCGGGCACGAAGCGCACCGACGACCACGCGGGCGTGCAGGAGCTCTTCGCCGACGTGCACCTGCGCAACGTGTCGGTGCGCTACGACTTCGACTCCGTGCGCGTGGGCATCCAGCCGTTCATCTCGGACTTCCGCGGCTTCGTCTTCCAGGACGTGCCCCTCGGCGTGCGCCTCTTCGGGACGCGCGACAACAACCGGTGGCAATACAACCTGGCGTGGTTCCGGCGCCTCGAGAAGGACACCAACTCGGGGCTGAACGACGTCGCGGCGCGCTTGCGCCGGGACGACGTGCTCGTCGCCAACGCCTACCGGCAGGACTTCCCCGTTCCAGGCTTCACCACGCAGGCCACGGCGCTGCTCGACGTGAACCGCGAGGGCAAGGGCGCCTACTACAACAACAACGGCTTCCTCGAGCGGCCGGCCTCGCTGGGCGACGAGCGCCCGCGCGACTACACGGTGGGCTACCTGGGCCTGAATGGCGACGGGC
>Ga0073899_10000377_pt1 | contig 40944 bp, 29 predicted proteins | sample KloWWTmetaKNB5Ph_FD_88975 | JGI IMG/M metagenome (GOLD analysis project Ga0073899, IMG submission 88975) | Active sludge microbial communities from Klosterneuburg, Austria, studying microevolution and ecology of nitrifiers - Klosterneuburg... | ecosystem: Engineered > WWTP > Aerobic digester >... | reverse complement strand
CGACGACGCCAACCTGACGAACATCACGCTCAAGGACGTCTGCGACTTCATGGACAAGTACTACACGCCGGACCGCGCGCCGGTGATCGTCGCGGGCGGGATGGACGTGGACGCGGCCACCGCGTCGATCCAGAAGTGGTTCGGCGGCCTGGAGAAGCGGGTCGGCGGACCGCGGGTCGACGTCGCCCCGGTGACCAGCGTCACCGCCGGCCGCGCCGAGTACGACCTCGACATCGAGCGCCCGTACGTCGTGGTGACCTGGCCGCTGCCGGCGGCCAACACGCCCGAGGGCCGCGCGGTGCAGTACGGCATCAACCGGGCGTGGATCGAGACCGCCGGGCAGGCGTTCGACTACGGCTTCGCGTACGACGTCACCCCGCAGATCCTCGGCGGCGAGGAGGCGCCGGTGTTCAGCGTGATCATCGAGCTGAAGGGCATCGACAAGATGGGCGAGGCGCTGGAGTTCGTGAAGAAGGCGGCGGCCAAGGCCCACCGCAACTTCGACGACGCGAACTGGCAGCAGACCGAGGACTTCAAGGCGCGCACCTCGGCGAACTTCCTCCGCCAGCTCGAGACGCTGGCGGCCCGCACGACGACGATGGGCGACGCGATCCAGTTCGACACCGAGACCGACTTCGCCTCGCAGGACCTGTACCTGATCAACCAGCTCGAGCGGATCCAGAAGTTCGACGGCGGGCTGATCGAGCGCTCGACCAAGAAGGCGCTGGCCTGGGACCAGGCCAAGATCATCGTGTTCAAGGCCAGCAAGTCGGGCATCCACGGCGACCGCCGGGCCAAGGTCACCTTCCAGACCAAGAGCCACGACAAGCGCGAGATCCCCGAGGTCGACCCCCGCGAGGCCAAGGTGCCGCTGAAGGTCGCGGCCGACATGCCGGTGTTCGACCGGGTCGAGCGCTACCAGCTGGGCAACGGCATGAACGTCGTGCTCCTGCCGATCGAGTCGCCGATGCCGCTGGTGTCGGCGATCCTGATGTTCAACGTCGGCGACGCGCACTCGGACTCGGTGCCGGGCCTGGCCGACGCGGCGGCGGCGTTCCTGTCGCCGGCGCTCGACTCCGACGCGCTGCAACGCATCGGCATCGGCATCAACGGCTTCACCAGCGCCGACCACACGATGTTCGCGGCCAGCGGCCTCGACATCTACCTCGGGCCGATGCTGAAGGGCATGGAGCGACTGATCACGGCGGGCGTCTACAGCCAGGAGCAGGTCGAGGGCTGGCGCAAGCAGCTCAAGGAGCGCTTCAAGCGCAAGGACTACCAGGTCGATGTCGAGTACCAGCGCCAGATCTACACCGCGCTGTACGGCGCCGATCACCCGTACACCAAGGGCGCGGTGCTGAGCCCCGAGTCGGCCAACGGCATCGGCCAGGACCGGCTGATGTCGTTCAAGGGCGAGCACTACTCGGCCGGCAACGCGACGCTGATCGTCGTCGGCAAGTTCGACCTGGCCAAGGCCCGCTCGACGATCTCGGATCAGTTCGGCGGCTGGGGCAAGGGCCACGTCGACCAGCCGATCGGCCCGACGCCGCGCCCGCGCACCGGCCCCGAGTACATCGGCGTGGTCAGCGTCGAGAACCCGCAGGTCACGGTGACGATCGGCTACCCGGCGCCGGCCGGCATCGACGCCCAGGAGGCCGCGCGCCGCGTGCTCGCCGAGATGCTCAACACCCGCATGGGTGACATCCGCTTCAAGCTGGGCGCGACCTACGGCACCTACGCCCGCCGCCAGACCCAGATCGGCCCGGCGGCCTACACGATGGGCGGCAACGTCGACGCGCCGCGCGCCGGTGAGGCGATCAAGGCGATGCGCGACGGCGTCGAGATGCTGCGCGCCGGCACGACGTTCGACATCGACTTCGTGCGGGCCCGCCGCGCGCTGATCGAGGACCTGCTGGCGCAGTCGACGGTGTCGAGCGAGCTGGCCCAGCGGCTGGCGACGATGGCGCGGTTTGGCCTCAAGCCCGACTACTACAAGCAGCTGGTCAAGCAGATCGCCGCGGTGTCGCCGGCGCAGGTGCGCATGCTGCTGACCAACGAGCTCGACCCCAAGGGCGAGCTCATCGTGTGCCAGGGCGACCGGCCGTCGCTGGAGAAGGCCTTCGCCGACGCCGGCATCGATCAGGTCAAGCTGATCGAGCCCGACTACAAGTAGAGGGTTTGTCGCCAAACCCAGGGTGAGGGAGGTGGGGAGCCGGTCCGCGCGCACCGCGACCGCTTGATGGGGACGTCCCCGATGGGGCCCCCACCCAAGACGCGAGACACCTGGCGGGGCATCAGCGGGCGGTCGCGTGGGCGACCGCCTGGCAGCGCGCGACGGCGGCCGCGGCGCGGGCCTCGAGCTGGTCCGAGAAGCTGCGGTCGAGGGTGGCGACGGCGCACGGGGTCGGGGTCGCGAACAGCGTGAGCGGGGCGAAGGCCGCGGGCAGCGCCGCGACGGTGGCGGCGGCGCGATCGGGGCGCTCCAGCAGCGCGCCGACCGCCTCGGCGCGGATCACCATCGGCAGCGGCGAGTCGGCGCCGGCGACCAGCGGCGTGACCTCGGCGGCGGGCAGCTCGGCCAGCGCGCGGCCCAGCGCCCGGGTCAGGGCCCGGCTGCGGTCGACGTCGGCGCTGGCGGCGGCGATCAGCGCGCGGCGCTGGGCGGCGTTGGCGCGGCGGCCGACGATCGCCAGCGCCGGCCCGAGCGACGTCGGCGCCAGCGCCGCGCCGCGCTGCCAGGCGGCGAACGTGCGGCGCGCCCAGCGGACCGCCGCGCGGTCGTCGCCGTAGCTCCCGGCCAGCTCGAGCGCGATCGCGCGGGCCGCGGCGCGGTGGTCGGGTTCGCGCGGCGTCGGCAGCCGGCCCAGCGTGGTCAGCGCGCGATCGGTCGCGGCCCGCACCGCCCGCGCCAGCGCCGGCCGGCGGCGCGCGTCGGCCGCCCCCAACACCACCGGCACCCACGGCGCCGCGGCGGCCAGCGCGATCGCGTCGCCGCTGGAGATCGCCGCGGCCAGCATCGCGGCGGCGTCGTCGCCGCTGGCGTGGTCGGCGACCACCGCGTCGAGGGTCGCGGCCAGCGCGTCGACCCGCTCGGGGGCGGTGAGCGGCGCGGCGGCCAGCGCCGCCCAGTCGCCGGGCGGGACCTCCCACCGGGCGTAGGCCTCGCCGTCGGGCACCGCCCACGGCGGGCAGCTCGCGCCGACCTTGATCGCGGCGACGGCGTCGACCACCGCGCAGCCGCGGCCGGCCTGGGCGCCGCCCCACCGGACGCACAGCGGGGTCGGGCGCGGCGGGCCGATCGGTGACAGCCGCACCAGCGCGCGGCCGGCGTTGCACACCCGCTCCACCAGCACCGCCGGGACGCCGGGCTGCTCGATCGCCGCGCGCGCCACCTTCGCCACCGGCGCCTCGGGATCGATCGCGGCCACCGCGTCGATCAGCGCGTCGCTGGTGACCACGCCCCACGGGCGGGCGTCGAGGTAGGCGCGCAGCGCGCCGCGCACCGCGCCGTCGCCCAGCCACGCGGCCAGCATGTGCATCACCGCCGCGCCCTTCTGGTAGGTAAGCTGATCGAACACCTGCCGCGCGTGCACCAGCGCCCGGGGCCGCAGCGCGCGGCCGTCGGCGCCGTCGCCGCCGGCGATCGTCAGCCGGTCGGCGACGTGCTCGGCGTCGACCCGGGTCGGCGTCGGCAGCGCGCGCAGCACGCGATCCGACATCCAGGTCGCGAGGCCCTCGTTGAGCCACAGGTCGCGCCAGTCGGCCGGCGTGACCAGGCCGCCGAACCAGGCGTGGGCCAGCTCGTGGGCGATCACCAGCGCCAGCAGCGCCCGGCCGTCGGCGTCGCTCGGCCCCACCGCGATGTCGGCGGCGACCGTGATCAGCCCGGGGTTCTCCATCGCGCCGTTCATGTCGGGCACGACGATCAGGTCGAGCTTGGGGTACGGGAACGGGCGATCGATCCACGCGGTCGACGCTGCCAGGATCGGCCCCAGCAGCGCGCGCGCGTGATCGACGTGGGCCAGCGCCGCCGGCGCGATCACCCGGGTCGGCAGCGGCGCGTCGGGGACGTCGACCGCGACGAAGTCGCCGACCGCGAACGCGATCAGGTAGGTCGGCAGCGGCGGCGTCGGCGCGAACCGATGCACGACCCAGTCGCCCTCGCGGGTGGCGCTGGTCAGCGGGCTGTTGGCGAACGCGGCGACGCGCTCCGGCGTGCGCAGCGTGGTGGTCACCGGCGCGCGCCAGCGCGGCTCGTCGAAGCACGGGAACGCGTGGCGCGCCTCGCTCGGCTCGAAGTCGGTGTACGCGAGGCGCGCGCCGCCGGCGTCCTGCACGAACAGGCCGTCGCGCTCGCGGTAGGCCCCGGCGAACGCGAGGTGCAGCGTCGCCGCGCCGGCCAGCGGCGTCGCGGTCGTCACGCCGACCAGCTCGGGCTGATCGGGCGGGCGGAGCACGGTCGCGACCGCGTCGCCGGCGCTGGTGGTGACGCTGGCGCCGGTCACCTGCAGGTCGGCGCCGGCCGACAGCCACACCGTGCGGGTGGCGGTGTCGACCGTCACGTCGATGTCGACGCGGCCCTGGTAGTCGGGCGCGGCGGGATCGACGGTGACGTCGAGGCGGTACGCCGTCGGCTGGACGTTGCTCGACAGCGCCGCGGGCGCCGGCGGCGGCGGCATCGGCCGGACGACCTCGCGCGGCCGCGGCAGGGTCGGCGGCGGCTGGGCCGCCGAGCCGCCGCCACACGCCGTCAGGACCAGGAGCGCGAGCCGACGGGCCACCGCGGGAGCTTGGCAGGTCCGGGCCGCGCCGCCTATCGGTCGCGTGGCCGGTTGTGGCAATAGTGGGGCGTGTCACGCGCGCGCCTGTTGATCGGCCTGGCGGTCGGCCTCGGCCTCGGCGCGCTGGCGTACCAGTGGGCCGCGCACGATCGCCCGTACGGCGCCGCGCCGCCTCACCGCGACGCCGGCGTGGCCGCCGCGGCCGTCGCGCCCGACGCCAGCCCGCCGCCGGTGGCCGACGCCACGGTGACGATCGCCGTGGTCGACGCGCGCACCGGCGCCGCGCTCCCCGACGTGACCGTCGAGCTGCGCCGCCCGGGCGAGGCGCTGGCGACCACCGCGGTCAGCGGCGGCGACGGGCTGGCCGGCTTGCCGATCACCGTCGGGCGGTGGCAGCTCACGGCGCGACGCGGCGGGGCGCCGCTGGTGCTGACCGAGGCCGCCGACTGGACCATCGACGCGCTCGCGGTGCCCGATCCGATCGTGCGCGCGCTGCCGGCCGCCGACGTGCCGCCGCCGCCCGAGCTGCCGCCGCCGCCGACCGGGCACGGCACGCTGGTCGGCGAGGTGACGCTGGCCGGGGCGCACCCCTACGATCTGATCGTCACGCCGTTCTTCCTCGGCGACTATGGCCCCGGCCACCCGGTCGTCCGCGATCGCGTGCCGGTGCCGATCCCGCTGCCGGCGCGGCGCTTCCTCGGCAGCGCCGGCCGCTTCCGCTGGGACGACCTGGCGCCCGGCAGCTACGCGGTGTGGCTGGTGGTCCCCGATCGCGGCGCGGCGATCGTCCGCGCGACCGTCACCGCCGACCTCGCCGGCAACGCCTCGGCTGCGCTGCCGCCGGCGGCCAGCGTCTCGGGCCGCGCCGCCGACGATCGCGGCGCCGAGCTGGCCGCCGTCGTGATCAGCGCGGCGATCGACGGCCTGACCCTGGCGACGGTGCAGAGCGACGCCCACGGCACCTGGGTCATCCCCGATCTGCCGGCCGGCGCCGCGCGGCTGTCGGCCAGCTCGCCCGGCTGCATCGGCGATCGCCCGACCGTCACCCTCACCGCCGGGCAGCGCACCGTGCAGGCGCTGGGCCTCCTGTGCACCGCCGCGACGTCGACGCCGTGATCACATCGCTTCGATGACCAGCGAGATGCCCTGGCCGCCGCCGATGCACATCGTCACCAGGCCGTAGCGCTGCTTGGCGCGGCGCAGGCCGTAGGCGCAGGTCAGCGTCAGGATCGCGCCGGTGGCGCCCAGCGGGTGGCCCAGCGCGATCGCGCCGCCCTCGGGGTTCACCTTCTCGGCGTCGATGCCCAGCTTGCCGAAGTCGCGGATCACCGCCAGCGCCTGGGGCGCGAACGCCTCGTTGAGCTCGACCCGATCGATGTCCTTGCCGCTGATGCCGGCCGCGGCCAGCGCGCGCTCGGTCGACGGCACCGGCCCCCAGCCCATGATCTTCGGGTCGCAGCCGGCCACGCCGACGCCGGCCAGCCGGGCCAGCGGCGCGGCGCCGTGCTTGGCCGCGTCGGCGGCGGTGCCGATCACCATCGCGCCGGCGCCGTCGACGACCGCGCTGGCGTTGCCGGCGGTGACGATGCCGCCGGCCTCGAACGCCGCCGGCAGCCGCGCCATCTTGGCCAGCGTCGCGTCGTCGAGGATGTGGGTGTCGTGGACGACCTCGATCGGGTCGCTGGCGCCGTCGAGCTGCACCGCCACTGGCACGGTCTCCTCGCGGAACGCGCCGGCGTCGCGGGCGGCCTTGGCCCGGGTCTGCGAGCGGAAGCCGAACGCGTCGGCCTCCTCGCGGGTGATCTGGTAGCGGCGGCCCAGCTCCTCGGCGGTGTTGGCCATCGCCATGCCCGCCGACGGGTCGTACAGGCTCATCAGCAGCATGTCCTGCAGGTGGGTGCCGGCCGGCAGCGCCTTGGCGTCGATCGGGCCGTACTTCTGCACCGCCTCGCCCAGCTTCTTGCCGCGCACGCCGTACAGCGTGAACGGGTACTGCATGCTCTCGGCGCCGCCGACCACGACGAACGGCCGCTCGCGATCGTGGCGCAGCCCGCCGAGGATGATCTCGGCGCCGACCGCCACCGCCTCGGCGCCGCTGCCGCAGATGCGGGCCACGGTCAACGCCGGCACGGTCTTGTCGAGCCCGCCGCGCCAGCTCATGCCGCGCGCCGCGTAGATCGAGTCGCGGTGGCTGTGCTGGGCCATGCCCATCACGACGTGGCCGACCAGCCCGCGATCGAGCTTGGTGTTGGCCAGCGTGCCGGCGATGGCGAAGCCGCCGAGCTGGGTGGTCGAGAACCGGCTGAACAGGCCCGGCTCGCGGTTGTTGATCAGGATGTCGGCGCGCGGCGTGCGCCGTCCGCCGTCGAGGATGACAATGGTGCGATCGTCGGTGGCCATGGTGGTGGCTCCTCTACTCATGCATGAACGCGGCGGGGACCCGCGGACCGTTCTGGGTGAAGTTCTTCATGCCGATGTCCATGTCGACGGTGGCCTTGCACCGGCCGAAGCCGTCGGCCTCGAGCGCCAGGCCCTCGGCCAGCGGCAGCGCCAGCCCGCGGCGCATGACGTCGCAGACGATCGCGTCGATCGCCAGCGAGCGGTGGCCCAGGTCGACCGCGGGCAGCTTGGCCGGCACCGGGATCGGCTCGGGGTTCACCGCCGCCAGCTTGACCATGCCGGCCAGGTGGTCGGCGATCAGCGCCTTGGCCGCGGCCAGCGGATCGGCGACCGGCGCGCCGTGGGCCCAGCCCCACGCGCACGCCTCGGCCGCGCCGATCGACGCGCCGGTGCGGATCAGCTGCGCGGCGCGCTCGACGCCGATCAGCCGCGGCAGGCGCTGGGTGCCGCCGTAGCCGGGGATGATGCCCAGGTTGACCTCGGGCTGCCCCAGCACCAGCTGCTTGCCGACGACGCGGGCGTGGCACGCCATCGCCAGCTCGGCGCCGCCGCCCAGCACCGGGCCGTCGAGCGCCGCGACCACCGGCTTCTTCAGCGCGCTGATCGCGGCGAAGATCGGGTGGGTCTGCAGGCACACCGCGCGGCACGCCTCGATCGACGGCAGCGCGGCCAGCTCGTTGATGTCGGCGCCGGCCAGCGCGCCGTCGTAGCTGGTCAGCACCACGCCCTTGACCGTCGCGTCGGTGCCCAGCGCGGCGAACGCCGCGGCCAGCTCGCCGATGGTGTCGGCCGACAGCGCGTTCTTCACCTCGGGGCGGAACACCCGCACGATCGCGACGTCGCCGTCGCGCTCGACCAGCACGTTGGCGCGCGCCGCGGCCAGGCCGCCGGCGGCCAAGGTCGGCGGCACCGGGAAGCCGGCGTGGTTGCGGGCGAAGGTCGTGACCAGCTCGTGGACCCGGGCCGCGCCGTACTCGGCGGCCAGCGACAGCAGGCCCTTGCGGAAGCCCAGCGCCATCCGGGTCAGCCAGTCGAGCTCGGTGGCCTCGCAGGTGCCGCCGTCGAGCACCGCGTAGGTGCGACCGAACAGCACGGCGAGGATGCGATCGAGCACGGTGCGCGCCAGCGCGGCGTCGTAGCGCCCGTCGACGGCGGCGCCGCGCGCGAACCACGGGGTGTTGCCCTGCGTGGTCAGGATCGCCGGCGCCTTGAACCACGGCGTGCCGGTCGGCGCGTGCTCCATCAGCTCCTGGCAGTGCGCCGTGAGCAGGTTGCCGCGGGTCGCGTCCATCACGTTGAACGGCCCGCCGCCGCCGATCGCGTCGTTGACGATGCGGTCGACCTGCGCCGGCGTGGCCAGGCCGGCCTCGACGATGCGCGCGGCCTCGCTGATGTAGTTGCAGAAGATGTCGTCGGCGGCGAAGCACTCGACGTCGGCGGTGAGGATCGGCACCTTGCCCAGGTGCTTCATCGTCGCGATCATCCGCGCGCCCAGCGCGGCGTCGCCCGACAGCACGATCTCGATCGGCAGCGAGCGCCACGCGGGGAAGAACGGGTGGTTGACGAAGCAGCGCTCGGGGTGGCTCGCCTTGGCGGCGATCTGCGCGCGCGGCAGGCCGGAGGTGGCGAAGCCGATGAGGCAGCTCGGCGCGACGACGGCCTCGAGCTTGGCGAGGATGGCCTGCTTGATCGTCAGATCCTCGGACGCGGCCTCGAGGACGTAGGCGCAGTCCTTGAGCATGCCGAGGTCCTGCGTCGGCACCAGCGCGGCCTCCATGGCGGCGGCGACCTTGGACGCGAGCTTGCCGCGCGCGACGCCCTTCTGCGCGTAGCCGCGGATGCGCGCGACGCCGGCGTCGAGGGCCTCCTGCTTGATGTCCACGAGGTACACCTTGGCGCCGGGCTCCCGCGCGACCGCGGTGAGGAAGCCGTAGGCGAGGTCGGGACCGATCGATCCTGAGCCGATGACACCGACGATCATGCGGGCAACTCCTTCGTCGAGACGTGGCCGTCCGTCGCGGGCGACCTGAGGCTCGTGTACCAGGAACGCTGGTGGCGGCGCCAGCGCGCCGGTGGCGTGGCGGGATGTGTCACGAAGTCACGCCCGGGCGGGGCGGCGAAATCGCGCTAGGGTGGAGGGTGATGCGAGTGGTCGCGAGCTATCCGGACCGCGCGGCCCTGGAGGTCGACGTGGCGCAGCAGCTGGCGAAGGGCGGGTTGCTGGTGCGGGGCGAGGTGCCAGCGGACGTCGAGCTGTTCGCGGCGGTCGAGCTGGAGGTGACGGCCGGGGACGCGTCGGTGTGCGTGGCGGCCCAGGTGCTGCAGATGTTCCCGGGGATCGGGGTGGCGGTGGGCGTGGACGCGGCGGCGCGGGCGCAGATCGAGGCGCTGGCGCGCGGCGAGATCGCGGCGGTGGCCGCGGCGCCGGCCAGGCCCCGGGCCAACCACGCCGCCGAGATGCTCGAGAAGATCCAGCGCGCGCTCAACGGCGATCGCGACGCGCGCCAGGCGGTGCTGCGCGACCCCAACCGCACGATCCACGTCCACGTGCTGCGCAACCCCGGGCTGCAGCTCGACGAGGTCGCGGCGATCGCGCGGATGACGACGGTGTCGACCGAGCTGCTCACCCAGCTCGCCGGCCGCCGCGAGTACGGCCACCGCCCGGAGATCGCGATCGCGCTGGTGCGCAACCCGACCCTGCCGGTGCCGGTCGCTGTCGAGCTGGTCGCCCGGGTCAACGAGGCCGACCTCAAGCTGCTGGCCAAGGACAACCGCACCCGTGAACCGATCCAGCGCGCCGCCCGCAAGCGCCTGCTGCGCTGAGCCGCGCGGTCGGGCGCCCCGTGGTGCGCGTCCCAGTGATCAGGGCGGAGACCTGTCGTATGCTCGACGTTCCGATGCGTGCGTCTCTGGCCCGAACCATCGCGCTCGTTGCGCTGGCGTTTGCCCACGGCGGATGTCCCTCGCTGCCCGGGCATCGATGCGACCCGAGCGGCGATCGCTGCGGCCCCGCCGGGCGCTGCGAGCCCATCGGCGTGTGCGCCTTCCCGGAGGTCGGGTGCGCGTCGGGGTGGGCCTACGGCGACGAGGTGGCGGGCGACCTGGCGGGGACCTGTACGCCGCCCGACGAGATCGCGCCCGCGGCGATCGCCGGCATGACCGCGACGACGCCGACGACCACGACCGCCACCGTCTACTTCGTCGCGCCCGGCGACGACGGGGCCGTGGGCACGGCGGCGAGCTACGACCTGCGCTGGGCGACCGCGCCCATCACCGACGCGACCTGGGCCGCCGCGACGCCGGTCGCGGGGGAGCCGACGCCGGGTCCCGCGGGCGCCGAGCAGACGATCACCGTGACCGGGCTGACGGACAGCACCCCCTACTTCTTCGCGATCAAGACCACCGACGACGCGTCGCAGGAGTCGCCGCTCTCGAACGTCGCCACCGCGACCACGCCGCCGCCCGGCTCCTTCACGCTCACCTACACCAAGGACGGGACCGGGTCGGGCACGGTGATCTCGGACCCGCCGGGCATCAACTGCCGGGTCAGCTGCGCGGCCGGGTTCGCGAACAACACGCTGGTGACCCTGACCGCCACGCCCGACGTCGGCTCGACCTTCGTCGGCTGGACCGGGCTGGTCGGCGGCTGCATGGGCACCGGCACCTGCGCGGTCACGCTGAACGCGGACAAGGGGCGGCAGGCGACGTTCACGCCGCAGTGACGCCGGTGGCTCCGTGCGCGGCCGGCGCGTGGGCCGCGCCTGGCCTCACCCGCCGTCGAGGTAGTCGTCCCACGGGAAGCCGCGGGTGTGGAGCTGGAAGAAGCCGCGCGCCAGCAGCGCGTCGAAGTGCAGCAGCGTCAGCGTCAGCGGATCGCCGCGGACGATCTGTCGCTCGCGCACCGCGCCGCCGTCGGCGACGCGCGCCCGGGCGTGGGGCGGCGCCTGGTGGTAGCCGACCTCGCGATCGCCGTCGAAGACCCAGCCGTCGGCGACCTCGCAGTCGCCGCCCCAGAAGTCGGTGACGTACAGCGCCACCGTCGCGCTGGTGGCGCGCGCCAGCGCCCGCGCGAACCGCCGCGCCGCGGCCCACGGCCCGTCGGGGTCGAGCGCCAGGCGCTGGTCGGGCGCGTCGAGGACGCTGGCGTCGAAGGCGTCGGTGTCGAGCCAGTCGCGGCCGGGGTCGTCGGGGCCGCTCAGCTCGCGCACCACGACCAGCCCGCCGGCTGGCAGCACCGGCTCGTCGACGACGTCGAGGTACTCGGTCACCGACGGCTGGCCGGGCGGGCCGATCGTCACCGCGTCGACCTCGCGGGACGTCGTGCCGAACCGCGTCAGGTCCGGCACCAGGTAGCGGTGCCCGTCGAGGCGACGATCGGCGCGCAGCCGTGCCAGCACCGCCGGCGTCGGCGGCGCGTACAGGTGGCGGGCGTACCACGTCATCGGTGCGTCTAGTACTCGAAGCCGCTGGCGCCGATGAACTCGCGGACGATCGACGTCGGCGGCACGTGGTCGGGGTAGATCGGGACGAAGCGCTCGAGGAGCTGCTGCAGGCGATACGCCATCGTGTAGCTGGGGTGCGAGCTGGGCACCTCGAGCAGGTAGCGCTGCGCGTAGACCTTGAGCACCGACAGCTCGTAGATCAGCGAGGTGTCGAACACCGCGTCGGCGCGGTGCTGGTGGGGGAAGATGTGGCGGCGCTCGCCGGCGCGCACGCTGGGCCAGCGGGCGATGCTGGCCGCGGCGTCGTGCCCGCGGCTGTGGCGATCGCGGACGATCCGGCGCAGCAGGCGCACGTCGGAGGTGTGCACCCGTGACAGCCGATCGAACGGCAGCTGGGTCAGCGGGCAGACGAACACCGCGAACACCGCGCCCGGCGGCACCAGCTCGGCCAGCCGTGGGTTGAGGCCGTGGATGCCCTCGGCCAGCAGCACGTCGTGGTCGCCGAGCCGCACCGTGCGGCCGGAGTTGCGCACGCTCGCGCCGCGGCGGAAGTCGTAACGCGGCAGCTCGACCTCCTCGCCGCCGCACAGCCGGCCCAGGTGATCGGTCAACAGCTCGACCTCGAGCGCGTCGAACGCCTCGAAGTCGTACTCGCCCGACGCGTCGCGCGGCGTGCGCTCGCGATCGACGTAGTAGTCGTCGAGCGACAGCTCGTAGGGCGTCGCGCCGAGCACCTGCAGCTGGGTGCGCAGCCGCTTGATGAACGTGGTCTTGCCCGACGACGACGGGCCGGCGATCGCCACCAGCCGCGCGCCGCTGTGGCGGATCTGGTCGGCGATCTCCGACACCCGGCGCTCGTGGTAGCCCTCGGCGACGCGGATCAGGTCCGACACCTTGCCGCCGACGCACAGCCGGTTGAACGCGCCGACGCTGTCGACGCCGAGCACGTCGAGCCAGCGCTCCTGGACGCTGGTCATGCGCTGCAGGATCGCCCGGGTCCGCCGCAGCTCGTCGTCGTCGACCGGCCGCGCCGCGCTGACCGGCGGGTACACCAGCAAGAGCTCGCCGTCCTCGGGCAAGACCCGCGCGCCGCCCAGCGCGCCGGCCGACGGCCCGACCGGATCGAGCGCCAGCGCGTGGACCTGGCCGAAGGTCGACACCGGCACCAGCGGCCCCAGCCAGGTCTCCAGGAGCGCGCTGACCTCGGGCCAGCCGGCGTCGGTGAAGTACTCGCGGGCCTCGTCGACGTACCACAGCTCCTCGCGCACCGGCAGATCGGCGGCGACCAGCGCCGCCAGCTCGCGCTCGAGCCGCGCCGCCAGCGCCGGCAGCTCGTCCTTGACCCGCCCGCGCACCCGCACGCGCTGGCCGAAGCCCAGCGAGTGGCCGAACGCCAGCTCGACGATCGGGTCGACCCGGCGGGCGGCCTCGAGCAACAGCAACGCGAGGCCGCGGCGGTGGATCCGCTCGCCATCGGCGGTGGCCGGCGTGATCGCCGCGACCGTGCACGGCGACGTGACCCGCTCGCCGAGCGACACCGGGCGCCGGTCGATCAGCGCCGCGACCACCGGCAGGTCGCCGACCGTCGCCGGCAGGAGCGACCCCACCGCGACGCCGGTCGGCACGTCCTTGCGGTGGCCGAGCACGGTCACCTGCAGGCGCGCGCGCCGCGGCAGCGACCGCTCGCGCAGCAGCGCGCCGAGGCTGTCGGACACGTCGGTCAGCCGCGTGCGCAGGCCGGCGACGAACCGCTCGGTCAGGCGCAGCGCCACCGCCGGGTGGGCCGCGGCCAGCGCGCGGTAGGCGTCGAGCGCCAGGGTCGCCACCAGGAGCGGCGCGGTCGCGGTCACCGTCGCCGCCCGCGGCGCCTCGACCAGCAGGCCCAGCTCACCGAAGTACTCGCCGGGCAGCATCCGCGCCACCGCCACGCCGCCGCGGCTGGCCTCGGCCTCGCCCTCGAGCACCAGGTACAGCGTGCGGTCGCGGCCGCCCTCCTGCACCACCACCACGTCCTCGGCGAACGCCTCGCAGGTCAGGCGCTCGGTGAGCGCGTCGATCTGCTCGGGGGTCAGCCCCTCGGTCAGCTCGCCACCGGCGCGGCGCAGCTCGTCGCGTGAGATCGGCACCCGATCTGATCCTCGCACGGCGCGGGCGGTGGCGTAACTGCTCGGCCGCGGTCTTCAGCGCGTGCAGCTGGGCAGCGGCGCGCTGGCCACGACCAGATCGTCGACCAGCACGGTGGTGCCGTTGGCGGCCTCGGTGGCGACGTACGACAGGCCGATCTCGACGTCGCCGAACGCGCCGTCCGGGCGGGTGTCGATCGCGGTGCGATCGGTGACCAGCGCGCCGTCGGCGCGGACGATGACCCGGCCGCCGGTGTCCGAGGCGACCAGCTCGAGCTCGACGCACACCCAGCGGTCGCGCGGCATCGGCGTCGGGTAGTCGAAGACGTTGGCGGTCGAGACGCCGACGCCCAGGTTGCCGGCGGCGATCTCGACGTTGGTGCCGGCGAACGGCGCGACCGCCTCGCCCAGGTGCAAGATCGACATGCCGGTGGCGTCGGCGCCGGTCGGCAGGTTGAGGTGGAACTTCGCGTAGTAGCGATCGCTCGCGCCCAGGCTGCGGGCGCGCACCGCCTTGCCGCCGCCGACCGCGACCGTGGCGTGCAGCGACTTCATGCCGCCGCTGGCGTCGCTATCGTCGAGCACCACCACGCCGCCGTCGACCAACGTGGTCCACGCCGGATCCTCGGCCTCGAAGGTGTTGCACGCGAGCAGCCCCTCGACCGCCCCGCAGTCGAGGACGTCCTCGGGCTCGGTGATGCTGCCGCACGCGGCGACGAACAGCCCGCTCACGGCGGCGATGGCGACCTGGCGCATCCGGCGATGCTAGCGCGGAAACCGCTGCCCACGCGGCCACGTGCCCGCGGTCACGGCGTCAGCTGCGCGGGGTCGCCGTTGGCGCCGGCGAGTCGCTCCAGATCGGCGTGAGGCGCCAGCGCGGCCAGGGCGAACAGGTCGAGGGTCGCGGCGACGTCCCCGGTACCGGCCCGGCCGAGCAGCGGCGCCAGCCGCGACATCGCCAGCGCGGTCGCGGCCGTGCCGGCGCGGACCGCGAGCGGCGCGGCGGCGCGGAGCCCCTGCAGCAGCGTCGCGTCGAGGAAGTCGTGCCAGGCCCGCCGCACCGGTCGCAGCGGGTCGTCGCCGGGGTCGCCGGGCGCGTCGTGCGGACCATCGGCGGCGGGCGCGTCGGGCGCGGCGGCGCGGGGCGGCGCGACGTCGAGGACGACCAGCCGGGTCGTGACGACGGCCAGCGGTCGCATGCGCCAGCCAGCGGCCCGGGCCTCGAGGACACCGGCGACGAAGCGTGGCGTGGCGGCCAGGGCCGCGGCCAGCGCGTCGACCGCGCCCGGGCACACCGCCTCGAAGTCGCAGCACAACGTCAGCGGGTTGTCGGCGGCGTCGTGCACCACCGCGATCAGCTCGAGCCCGTCGGCGCTCACCGCGACCCGCGCGACGCGCGCGATCGCCACCACCGCCACGCCGTGGCCGATCAAGCGCGGGGCCACCACCGCGGGCGGCCCCGCGGCGAGCCGGCGGGCGTGGGCGCGCAGGTCGCGCACCAGGATCGGCTCGGGCAACGCGTCCCAGCCGCCGCCCGCCGGGAGCAGCGTCGACTGCATGCTGCGCGACGCGCCGAGATCGAGCGCCCCGTTGGCCTTGCGCCGCGCCGCCCGGGTCACCAGCTCGCCCTGCACCAGCTCGGTGATCGACATCCGGCTCGACGCGAACAGCCTGCCGAGCTCGGGGCCGTTGCGGCGCTCGCCGCTCCACGCCTTGGCCAGCACCAGCACGGTCGCGGTGTCGGGATCGACGAAGTACAGCGACGCCAGCCGGCGATCATCGTCGGCGACCAAGCGACAGCCCAGCGCGACCAGCCGCACCTTCTCCATCGCGACGTCGGCTGGCGCGTCGCTGCCCAGCACCCACGCCGGCCGCAGCTCGGGCACGTCAGCCGCCGCGGCGCGCGCCCGCACCAGCAGCTCGCCGACCAGCGCGGTCAGCGTCGCGGCGCGGAAGCTGGCCTTCGCGGCGGCCAAGCGGTCGACCTCGCGCTCGTAGGCCTCGCAGGCGTCGGCGATCCACGCCCACCGCTCGCGCACCGCCAGCGCGCGCAGCGCCTCGGTCCGCTCGGCGGCGCCCGGCGCGGTCACGCCGAACTGGCAGATCTGCGCGGCCCACTGCTCGACCGCGTCGCGCGCGGTCACGCCAGCTCGAGCCGCCCCCTCGGTGGCGGCGCCGCCGCCGAACACCGCCAAGCCACCGTCGGGGCGCTGGCGGAACCCGCGCACGGCCAGGACGACGTGTTCGCACGCGGCGCCCTTGCTGCAGTCGCACTTGGCGAAGGGCAGCGACCCCGGCACCAGGAACTGCACGGTGGCCATCGGCAAGCGAGCCACTGGCGCAGCCCCGGCCTCGACGGTGATGGTCAGCCCGGCGGCGGCCAGGCGGTCGGCGATGGCGACGCCGGCGCCGCAGGTCGCGGCCACCTCGGCGTCGTTGAACGCCCCGGGATCCCACGCGGTCGCCGCCGCCGCGGTGCTGCCGAACTGCCGCTGGTAGGCGAGCACCGCGGTCAGCCGGTGCCGACACACCGTCGCGGCGCCGCAGGTGCACGGCGCCGCGGCCAGGGTCGCTCGCGGCGGCAAGCGGGTGGTCGCGCCGTCCTTGCTGACCGCGACCACCGTGCCGTCGGCGTCGACGGTGAGGTCGGTCACCGCGCCGGCCTCGGCGTCCTTCAGCGCGCGCTTGACCAGGCCGACGTTGGCCAGGCGGGTGAGCGCGTCGGTCGTGAGCGCCAGCAGATCGGCGCGCGTCACTTCACGACCCCCTTCAGGTACTCGACGAGCTGGAACGGCGTCATCGCGCCGACCGACGCGCCGGCACGCACCATGCGCTGGCCCAGCTCACGATCGTAGGTCGGCGTCGCGGTCGCGTCGAGCGCGGCCAGGGTCACGAACCGCACGCCCTGGGCCACCAGCCGGCGCGTGGTGCGGACCAGATCGTCGGGGCTGCCGCCCTCGTAGAGGTCGGTGATCAGCACGATCATCGTCCGCGCCGGGTTCTCGACCAGGCCCTCGGCGTAGCGCACCGCGCGGGCGATGTCGGTGCCGCCGCCGAGCTGCACCTTCATCAGCGTCTCGACCGGGTCGGCGAGGTGCGTGCTCAGGTCGACGACCTCGGTGTCGAACGCGATCAGGTGGAGCTTGATCGCCGGCAGGCCGCACAGGCACGCGGCGGTGACCGCGGCGTGGATCACCGAGCCCACCATGCTGCCCGACTGGTCGACCGCGACGATGATCTGCCACTGCTCGCCGTGGCGGCGTTGCCGGCTCCAGAACAGCGGCCGCTCGATCACCAGCTGGCGCCGCGCCGGCACCCAGTGGCCGAGGTTGGCGCGGATGGTGCCGCGCGGGTCGAAGTTGCGCATCGTGCGGTGCGACGAGCGCCGCCGCTGGCGACTGCCGGCGAAGGTCGAGCGCACCTGGGTGGCCAGCGCCTCGATCAGCCGCGCCACCACCTTGCGCACCAGCTCGCGCGCCAGCCCCAGCACCTCGGCGCTCATCAGGTGCTTGGTCAGGAGCACCGCGCGCAGCAGCGTCTCCGACGGCTCGATGCGCGCCAGCACGTCCTTGTTGGTCACCACCTCGTGCAGCCCGAACTCCTCGACGGCGTCGCGCTCGAGGCGCTCGATGGTCTCGCGCGGGAACAGCGCGTGGATCTGGTTGATCCACTCGGGCACCGCCAGCGTCGACGGCGATAGATCGGCGCCGCGCTCGTCGCGCTCGCCGAGCGCCGCGTCGCGACCGTACAGCCAGTCGAGCGCCGCGTCGCGCGCCAGGTCGGACGCGTCGACGCCGCCCGGGCCGTCGAGCTCGGCGGCCGCGGCCTTGCCCAGCACCAGCCGCCACCGCACCAGCGGGTTCACGGCGCCACCCCCACGGCACCGACCCGCGCCGCGACCGCCACCAGCGCGGCCTCGAACGCGACGCCCGCGGCGACCGCGGCCGGCTCGGCGGTGGCGGCCAGCACGGTGCCCGCGTCGCGATCACCGACCAGCGCGCGGGCGATGCCGCGGCGCTCCTGCGGCGTGAACTGCGCGAACGCGCGGCGCAGCTGCGGCAAGGCGATCAGGAACTCGCCGTCACCGGCGTCGCGCAGCCGCGCATCGACGGCCCCGAGGATCGGCGAGGTCGCGAACTCGTGGCGAGCCAGCGCGATCACGCCGCCGAGGAAGTCTCCCAGCGCCGCCAGCGGCAGCGCCGGCACCAGCGCGTCGGCCCGCGCCGCCACCGCGACCGCGCCGTCGGCGTCGGCCCGCGACCACAGCGCGCCCAGCGCGGCGCCGCGCACCGCCGGTGGCGCGTCGGCGGCCTCGACCCGGCGGTGCAGCGCCGCGTCGACGCGCTCGGCGACCAGCGCGTGGTCGGGCAGCTCGAACTCGAGCGCCGCCCGGATCGCGACGACGCCGTCGACCACCGCCGCGTCGAGGGCCGCGGTCGGCCCGGTCAGCCCCTCGAGCAGCCACAGCGCGCGGTCGAGCACCTGCCCGAGCAGCCCGGCCAGGCCGCGCGCCGGGTCGGCGACGTGCAGCGCCGCCAGCCGCGCCAGCGCCGCGCCCGCGGCGGCGAACAGCGGCTCGCGCGCGATGGCGTCGGCCGCGCGCTCGCGGAGCTGGTCGACCACCGCGCCGTAGCCGGCGTGCAGCGCGTCCTCCATCGCCGCCGCGAGCTCGGCGACGCCGGTCAGCTCCTGCAGGTGGCGGTACACCCGCGCCAGCGCCGCCGCGGCCAGCGTCGCGCCCCACACCGCGCACTCGATGATCGCGCCGGCGGTGCGGTCGTCCTCGACCAGCTGCCACACCTCGACCGGCTGGGTGCGGCCGCGCCGCAGGTCGGCGCGCTGCACGCGCTGCACGCCAGGGACACCCAGCCAGCGCAGCCGGTACAGCACGCGGCGCCGCGCCGCCGCGTCGGGCGCGAAGATGTCGATGCGGATCGGCGTCGGGGTCTGGGTGAACGCCAGCCCGACCGCGGCCAGCTCGGCGGCCAGGTCGGCGACCAGCGGCGGCTGCGGCGTGCCCGGCGCCAGCGCGCCCGCGCGATCGCCCGAGAACGCCGCGACGATCTCGACCAGGTACGGATCGGTGCCGCGGGCCAGCACCGTGCGCGCCGACCACGGCACCGGCGTCCGCAGCGCGTCCTTGATCAGCGCCGCGGCCAGCCCGTCGAGCACGTCGCAGCGGGTCGGCGCCGCGTGGCCGCGCAGCCGGGCCAGTCCGTGGCTCAGCTCGACGGCGGCGATCGCGTCGGCGGTCGACACCCGCTGGCCGCGGCCGCGCAGCCGCGTCACCGCCGCCATCGCCATGGTCTCCGGCGCGCCGGCCGGGTCGTCCCACAGCGCCTGGTAGAACGCCGGCGACGGCATGCCCGAGGCGTAGCCGGTGAAGCTGTCGAGGCGGAAGAACGAGAACGGCACCAGGTAGCTGCCGGTGCGCGCCAGCGCGGGCGGCGGCGGCTCGACGCGCGGCGGCGCCGGCGGAGGGGGGCGACCCGCGACCAGCCGCTCGAGCGCCGCTTGATGGAAGCCGCCGCACACCACGACCACGGCGCCGCCGCCGCCAGCGTCGGCCTCGGCCAGCGCCCAGGCGATGCCGTCAGCCATGAAGTCCTCGCGCGCGCGATCGGCCTCGCTGGCCACCTGCTCACCGCGCAGCGCGGCGAAGTACGCGCCCAGCCGCGCGCCCAGCGTCGCGTCGTCGCCGGGCTGCTCGAACAGGTGATCCCACAGCGCGTCGGTCGAGTCGAAGCCGTGGCGGTGCGCGGCGTCGCGCAAGGCCGCGCCGACCTGGTGGTCGCGGTCGCCGTAGCGGTTGGCCATCGTCGCGAACGCCGGGTGCCAGCCGGGCAGATCGATGAACGCGACCCGCGCGCCGATCGCCGCGCCGTCGTGGAGCGCCACCCACTCCGGCGAGTACGCGCAGAACGGCGACCACCCGGCCTGGGCGACCACGCCGCTGCCGGCCACGGCGTCGGGATCGCCGTCGTGGGCCGGCAGGCAGTAGCTGTAGATCGCCACCGGCAGCTGGTGCGGCAGCGCCAGCTCGGCGAGCCGCGGCGTCATGTCGCTCGGCCCCTCGATCAAGACCGCCGCCGGCCGCTCCTCGGCGATCACCGCGCGCACCAGCCGGGCACAGGCCGGGCTGTGGTGACGCACACCGACGACGCGCAGCCGGGCCATGATCAGGCGGGCAGCGCGTGGCGCGCCGCGTAGAAGTCCTGCCAGTGCTGGCCCTTGCGCTTGGCCACCCGCTGCTCGAAGTAGCGCCGCAAGAGCGCCACGTCGTTCTTGTCGGTCTTGATCGCGGCGCCGACCAGGCACTCGACCAGATCGGCCGGCGTCGCCGGCGCGCCCTGCAGGTAGTGGCTGCGCAGGCTCACCGCCTGGGCCACCGACACCGCCTCGGCGGTCGACATCGCCGTCGACAGCCGCTCGATCGCCTGGCCGTCCTCGGTGCGGCCGTCGCGCAGCTCGCGGAAGGTGGTGACCAGCAGCTCGAGGATCTGTTCGCCGGGCATCGTCGGCACGCCGCTCCGCTCGAGGTGGCGCTGGGTCTCGCTCCGCACCAGCGCCAGCTCGACCGCGTAGTCGGCGATCGGGAACACGGTCTCGAAGTTGAAGCGGCGCTTGAGCGCGGCGCTCATCTCGTTGACGCCGAGGTCGCGGGTGTTGGCGGTGGCGATGACGTTGAACCCGACCTTGGCGAACAGCTGCTTGCCGTCCTCGAGCTCGGGGATCGCCATCACCCGATCCGACAGCGCGGCCAGGAGCAGGTCCTGGACCTCGAGCGGGCACCGCGTGATCTCCTCGAACCGCACGATCGTGCCGTCGCGCATGCCCTGGTACAGCGGCGCCGGCACCAGCGATCGCAGCGTCGGCCCCTCGGCCAGGAGCAGCGCGTAGTTCCACGAGTACTTGATCTGATCCTCGCTGGTGCCGGCGCTGCCCTGGATGGTCAGCGTCGACTGCCCGCAGATCGCCGCCGCCAGCAGCTCGGACAGGAGCGACTTCGCGGTGCCCGGCTCGCCGATCAGCATGAGGCCGCGGTTCGACGACAGCGCGATCATCGCGCGGTCGACCAGCGACGGGTGGCCGACGAACTTCTTGCGGATGCCGCGCGCCTCGTCGCCGAGGATGAACGTGCGCGCCGCGCGCGGCGACAGCCGCCAGCCCGGCGGGCGCGGGAAGGTGTCGCTGGCGCGCAGCGCCTCCAGCTCGGCGGCGTACAGCACCTCGGCCGGCGGCCGCTGGGTCTCGGTGGCCGGCCCGGGCTCGGCGGCGGTCGACGCGGCGGCCGTCGCGGGCTTGCTCGGCTTCTTCACGACGCCGCTCCCAGGCTCTCGAGGTCCCGGATGACCTCGCTCACGACGACCGCGGGCAGCGACCCGAGCGGCACCGCGTCCGCGCGGATCTCGCCCCACTCGCGACGGCTGGCGGCGACGTCGACGGTCTCGAGCGTCTGCACCGGGTCGACGTAGTCCATGCCGCCGGCGTTGAGCCCGTCGTGCATGCTGATCGCGGCCGACAGCCCGCCCTCGAGCGGCTTGTACAGGTTGTAGATGCCGCCGGCGTCCTGGGCCGGGCCCTTGAACCAGCCGCGGCTGAGCAGGCCGAGCAGCTTCTTGGTCTCGACCTTCTTGCCGTCGTAGCGCGTGAGCGCGTTGGCCGCGCGCTCGGCGTCGTTCAGCCGGAACACCTCACGACCGAGCTGCGCGAACGGCACCTCGAGCTCGTAGTCGCCGAACACCCGGGTCCAGGCTTGCTCGTCGGCTTCGGTCAGGTGCAGGCGGTGGGCGATGCCGACCCGGGCGTCGTCGGTCATCGCGAACGCGTCGTCGTGGCGGTCGGCGTAGCTGCGATCCTCGGCGACGCGGAAGGTCGTCGTCGGTTGGTCGCCGTCGTAGACCGCCCACACCAGCCGCTTGACCACGTGGAAGAGCAGCGGGTGCTCGACGAAGAACGCCCGGAACTCCTCGCCTGACCAGCGCCGCGCGTTGCCCATCGCCAGCTCCAGCCGCGTCAGCTGGATCGACGCCACCGCGCGGGCGTCCTTCTTCATCGCCTTCCAGGTGTCGGTGGCCTCGGCGGCCAGCGCCGCGTCGTCCTTGCTGTTGGGCTTGGGCAGGTCCTTCAGGCGGGTGCCGGCGGCGTCCATCACGAACGGGGCCAGCGTCTCGTCGAAGCCGACCCGGAACGAGCGCGGGCCGAAGTCGAGGGTCTTCGAGCCGTCGTCCTCGAGGTCGAGGTCGGGCACCAGCCGATCCGCGAGCTGCTCGGCGGTGATGCCGCGGGTCTGGGCGATCTCGTGCATCTTCTCCCGCGCGCGCTCCTGCAGGCCCTTGAACTTCAGCTTCTGGGCGATGCCGTTGAGCATCATCAGCGCGACGTCCGAGCCGATCTGCCCGAGCACGTCGAGGCCCAGCGTCGCGCGCGCGTGCTGCGACTCGCCTGGCCAGGCGCGGATCAGCGGCGTCAACCGGCGCGCGGTCTCGTCGTTGCCGAGCGCGCCCAGCCCGGTGAACGCCCACTTCTCCTTGGGCGGTGCCCCGCCTTGCAGCCACAGCTGGAACAGCTCCCAGCCGAACTGCGCCAGCGCCTTGCGATCGGCGGCGTCGCGCAGCTCGCGCAGGCCGGCGGCGTCATCGGCGCGCAGCGCCACCACCAGCGCGCCCAGGTGCGGCGACGGCACGGCCTTGCCGCTGGCCAGCATCAGCGGCGGCAAGAGCTCGACGTTCCAGAACTCGGGGAACTTGGTCTTGGCCGGCGCTGGCGCCCGCAGCGCCGCGGGCAGCGCCGCCGGATCGGCGTAGTCGACCTGGGCCGGCCCCGTCACCAGGCGCTCGAGCTGTGGGATCAGCTCGCGGGCCCAGGCGGCCTTGCCGTGGGCGCGCACCAGCGGCAGGGCGGCGTGCGGATCAGCGAGCAGGCATTCGCGGGCGATCGGCCGCGCGTCCTCGTCGCGCGACACCTGGCGATCACCGACCGCGATGAACACCGCGACCGCGGTCGCCTGCACCTCGGCGTGGCCGCTGATCGAGCGCATCACCTCGAGCGCGCGGCGCAGCTCGGCGACCTGCTGGCCCAGGTAGTACTGCGCGTTGTCCAGGTGCCGGGCCATTTGCACGATGCGCGCCGTCAGCGGCGTCACCGCGTCGGCGCCGAACCGGGCCAGCAGCGACGCGTCGATGCCGGGGCTGGCGTAGCCGTGCCACCGCGCGACGTGCTCGGGCTGGCGGTCGAAGGTGCGCGCGTCGTCGGCGCTGAGCCCGCCCAGGTACGCGGCCACGTCGTCGGGCCGGCTCGCCGCCAGGATCGCGTGCGGCGACAGGACTGCGCGCTCGCGGTTGGCGCGCGCGTCGGCCAGGTCCTGGTCGATCCACGCCGGGATCAGCAGCGCCGAGGCCAGCGCCGACCGGACGATCGGCGAGCCGGTGGCGCGCAGCGCCTCGGCCCGGGCCCGAGCCTCGGCCTGCCCGGCGGCGTCGAGGCGCAGCCAGTGGCCGTGCAGGACCAGGTCGCTGCGGTGGTGCAGGTAGCTCTCCAGCGACCGGTCGGGCACCGGCAGGAGCCGCCGCGCCTCGCGCTCGTCGACCAGCTCCCGGTCGCCCTGCGTCGCGGCGAACACCTCGAGCGCGAAGCCCAGCCCGCCCAGCGCCACCAGCAGGTCGATCACGCGCGCGTGGGCGTCGGTGGCGCGGTACTGCGGCACGCCGACCAGCTGCAGGATCGCCGCCGCGGTCTCGACGTCGGGGCGGCGCAGCGGCCCGTCGCTGCCGAGCGCCGTCACCACGCGCTGCGCGAGGTCGCGCGACGTCGCGTCGCCGCCTTGCAGGCCGGCGGCGATCGCCGCCTTGGCGTCGCGGTAGCCGGCGCGGACCGGCTGCGATGCCGCCGACACCGACGGGCATGGCCGCGGCGCGATCACCAGCTCGCGCTGCTCGTGCGCCAGGTGCCGCTTGGCCACGTCGGTCCAGGCGACGGCGACCGCGCCGGTAGTGCGCGGCGCGGCGGCCGGCGGCGCGGGTGTGGCCGGGGAGGGCGCTGGCGGCGCGGCCTTGGCGGGCGGCGCGGCCTTGGCGGGCGGTGCGGCCTTGGCGGGCGGCGTTGCCGGGGTCACCCGCGGCGTCGCGCCGACCGGCGCCGGGGTCGCGCCGCCGCCGACCAGCGCGTACCCCTTCTTCACCTTCTCGGCGATCAGCTTGTCGTACTCCTGCCGCGCCTTGTCGTCCGACGGGAACGCCTTGGTCGTCGCCTGGCCGGCGGTGCCGATCTTGCCCCACGTGGTCGTGAAGCTCGATCCGCTCAGCTGGATGTCCCAGAACTTGTTCGACGTCCCCTCCGAGAACTCGTAGCGCGGCATCGGTCCGACGGTACCGAACGCCCGCGCGGCCAGCAATCGCCGGGCCGCGCCGTCACGTGCCCGCGGTCACGGCGTCAGCTGCGCGGGGTCGCCGTTGGCGCCGGCGCTGCGGTGCTTGACCTTGTCGAGCAGGCCGGCCAGCGGCGTGCCGGCGAAGACCTTGTCGATCACGTCGACGACGGTCTTGCCGCCGACGAAGGCCTGCACGCTCATGGCCTCGGCGACCTTGGCCAGGGTCTCGCGCGACGACAGCGCCAGCAGCGCCTCGCTGAAGCCGCCCTGGGCCGCGCCGAACCGCTTGACCACCGCGTCGACCTCGGCGGCGAGCGCCTCGAGCGCCAGCACCTGGCGGGCGCGGGTGGCGGCCACCGATGCCTCCTCGGTGGCGCGCTGCCGCGCCAGGGCCGCCTGGTGGTCGACGTCGACCGCGGCGTTGTGCGCCACCGCGGTGGCCTGGCGGGCCTTGGCCTCGTCGAGCTCGCCGTGGATCTGCGCCAGCGCCATGCGCATGCGCGCGCCGACCTGCTCGATCTCCAGCTCGGTCAGCTTGCGCTTGGTCTCGGCCTGGGCGTCGGCGGTCTCGCGCGCGATCTGCTCCTGGCGGCGGGTCACGTCGAGGCCGCGCTGCGCGCGCAAGAGCGTGATGTTCGACTGCACCGCCTCGTGCTGCGCGTGGTTGAGCAGCTCGGCGATCGCGTCGTCGTCGATCGCGACCTCGAGGATCTCGACGTCGGTGATGCGCATGCCGTTCTCGGCGAAGCGCATGCCGGTGCGGGCGCCGCCGTCGCCGGCCTTGCCCAGCATCGTGTCGCGGATGATCTCGACCGACGCGCCGTAGAACGCCTCGATCGACACCTTCTTGATCGCGCCCTTCAGCACGCTGCGGACGTGGTCGCACAGGAACTTCACGTAGTTCTCGACCTCGAACCACCGCGCCGGCTCGCCCTCGAAGTTGACCCGCATCGAGTACTCGAGCGTGACCGTGACGTGATCGGAGGTCTCGACCACGCAGATGTCGCCGACCTTGTTGTTGAGCACCCGCAGGAACACCGTCTCGATCAGCTTGTCGGTGGTCTTGGGCTTGCCGGTCGACAGCTGGATCACCTCGAGCGTCTCGTCGTAGCCGAGCAGCAGGTTGATCGGCCCTTGCTCGACGCGGCGACCGCCTTGCTTGTCGACCACCATCACCGCGTAGCCGACCCAGGTGTTGACCGACGGCACGCCCTGGAACCGGGTGTCGAGCACGACGGTGCGCGGCTGGGTGAACTGGTTGGCGCGGTCGAGCACGTCGCCGGCCAGCGCCGCCGACGCCGCCGGCGCGCCCGCCACCTGCTGCGCCGCCGGGGCCTTCTTCTGCTGGCGCTGGATCTCGCTCTCCGACACCACGCCGGCGCGCCCGGCCGGCGCCGCGCTCTCGAGCTGGCGCAGCGAGCGGTTGTAGCCGAGCACGGCGTCGTTGCCGGGGTACCAGGTCTGGCACTCGCGGTCGGTCAGCACCCGGCGCACGATCACGTCGTCGACCGGGTTGGGCAGGAGCATCGCCGGGCCCCGCACCATGCGGATCTCGCCGGTCTTGCGGTTCATCACGTAGCGGGCCTCGCCGGCCGGCACCGCCACCGCGAAGTGCTTGTCGCGCCCGTCGTAGCGGACGATCGAGTGCTCCTCGCGCGGGAAGTAGATCGCGGTCTCCTTGCCGGTGAGGAAGAACTCGTCGCCCTCGCGGTGGCTCTTGCCGCCCTCGGCGTAGGGCGCGATCACCTTGACGTGCAGGCCCTGGATCTCGTTGAGCTCGATGGCCTTGAACTTGCGGTGGCCGTCCATCGCGATGAAGGTCTCGGTCGGTTCGGGGAACACCACCTGCGGGCCGCGCTCGTAGCGCTTCTTGCCGTTCTGCTCGACGAGGATGCAGTACTCGAGGCGCTCGAGCGTCAGCGCGTCGCGGACGTAGCTGCCGTGCTCGTCGGGCACCACGCCGACGCCGGTCGGCGGGATGTAGAACGACACGTCGGTGCCCTTGATGATGAACAGCTTGCCGACGGTGAGCTCGGCCGGCGCGCGGGTGATCGGCTGGGTCGGGTCGGCGCCCTCGGCCGACGCCGGCTTGATCACCGCCTGGCCCCAGTGCTTGCGCGCCTCGTCCTCGTTGTAGACGCGGACCAGCAGGTACTGGTTCGAGCGCAGGTGGTGGCCGGGCACCAGCTTGACCATCTGCCCCGGCCACAGCGGGAACGAGCACGGGCCGGTGATGTTGATCTTGCGGCCGACCTCGAGATCCGGCGACGGGAACACGCCGCCTGGCGGCGGGTGGTCGTTCTTCGCCGACGGGTTCTTGAGCACGACGTAGTAGCCCTCGGGGGCGATCGCGATCTGCTGCACCGCCTGCTCGAGCCCGCATGGCTCGAAGCGCTTGTTCTCGGGGTTGAACACCACCGGCCGCTCCTGCGCGGTCGGGTTGATCACCGTCGGGCCGGTGTAGGTCTTGATGACGCCCTTGGTGACGTCCTGCATGTAGGCGTACTCGCTCGGCGCGAGCACGAGATCGCGCTTCTGGTTGCGCTCGTCCATGAAGTCCCCCGTGGTGGTGTCGACATCGTCGACGGAAAGCGGTCTGCCGCCACTGTCCCCGGGAGCGGCGTCCGGTGCAACCGCCCCGCCCCTGCGATGCCAGGCGGCGGCGCTTCGTCGCAGGCGCGGCGCGGTTGCATTATGGTGTCCAATGTACACCATGAACACGAGCGCGCAAGGGGCCCCCGTTCGGCGACGAACCTCCTGCGATTCAGCGCTCGACGATCGGCCGGGCGTTCTCGGGCAGGTCGAACATGCCGACCGCCATCGCCGCGTCGCCGACCCGGCCGGTGACCACGCCGCAGAAGGTGCCGGTGTCGCGCTTGACCAGCGTGCCGGTGCTGCCGACCGCGACGAAGCGCAGCGTGTCGCCGTCGGCGGTGACCAGCGCGCCCGCGTAGACCGGCCGCTGGTCCAGATCGCTGCGCGCGATGTCGAGCAGCCGGCCGGTGACGCACATCCGCTTGCCGCGCTCGGCCGCGCCGTCCTTGAGCGCCAGCGGCAGCGAGGTCGCGGGCTCGGCGACGTGGAAGTCGGCCCAGGCCGCGCGGCCGCTGGCGTAGCGCGCGAGCAGCCACGCGCCGTCGGCGACCGCGCCCTCGTCGAGCCGATCGCGGATCACCGCGGCGGCCGCGGCCAGGCTCGGCGCGGTCAGCACCGCCTCCTCGAGCGGCGGCGGGGCGTCGATGACGTCGGCGTCGATCGCCGGCTCGTCCGGCTCGCTGGCGGCGATCGCCACCACCGGCGCGGGCGGCGGCGGCGGGCTGGGCCGCGGCGTGCGCTCGGGCGTGAGCGCGACCCACACCGCGATGCCGACGGGCACCGACGCGATCGCCGCCACGCCCACCAGCTGCGCGCGTCGCCGCGGCGGCGATGACGAGGGCTTCGCCGCGGGCTTGGCGGCGCTGGACTTCGCCGCGGCGCCGCGTCGGCCGGGCTCCTGCCGGCGCCGCAGGCTCGCGTCGGTGCGCCGCGGCCCCTCGACGGTCAGTGTCCGCCCCAGCGCGACGCCGAGGCCGTCGATCACCCGGCCCCACTGGTAGTCGTTGGGCTCGTCGTCGCCCGCGCCCAGCCGGTCGCGCACCACGCCAGCGGCGTCGACCGTGCACCGCCCGATCTGCTCCAGGCCGCGCCGGCCGAGCGCGAACACGGCGACCGCGCCGTCGGCACAGGTCACCGACCAGGTGAACGCGTCGCGCAGCCGCCCGGCCTCGGCGCTCGGGCGCACGTCACGCACCATGCCGCTGGTCAGGTCCAGCTCGAACGCGACCTGGGTCACCGCCCGATGCTACACGACGGAACCCGCGCCTGAGCCGCCCTCCGCGGCCGCGCCGCCGCTACCGTGCGCGCCATGCGCTACCCGTTCCTGTCCGACGCGTGGTTCACCCAGGTCGACGCGCTGATCGCCGCCGCCGGTGACCTCGACCTGCCGCCGGCGATCAAGGCGGCCAAGATCAACGTGACGATCGCCACCGCCGCCGGCGACACCCAGGTGTTCCTGCAGGACGGCGTGTTCGTCCGCGGCCACCAGCCCGCCACCACCGCGATCACGCTGGGCGCCGACCTGGCCCGCAAGATCTTCGTCGACGCCGACGCCGCGGCGGGCATCGCCGCGTTCCTGGCCGGTGAGATCAAGGTCGACGGCGACCTGGCCCAGCTGGTCGCGATGCAGACCGTCGAGCCCAGCCCCGCGCAGCTCCGGCTGACCCAGCAGATCGCCGCGATCACCGCGTAGCGCGAGCCGCCGCGCGTCGATTCACCGCCAGCCACCGAAGCCGCCGCCGCCGGGCGACACCGTCACCGGCCGCACCGGGATCGTGACGCTGGTCGAGCCGGCGATGTTCTGGACCGTCAGCGTCGCGTCGTAGCTCGCGTACCAGGCGCGGCAGGTGGTCGGCATCGTGAACGCGAAGGTGGTGGCGCTGGTCGTCGTGAGCGACACCGTCTGCGACGCGCAGCCGGGGACGTCGAGCCGGGCGCTCGCGCTGTCGGGCGCGGTGTACGCGTCGCGGAAGGCCAGCGTCACGGTGCTGGGCACCGAGGTCACCTGCGCCGGCGTCATCGTCGACAGCACCGGGCGATCGATGAGGTCGACGCCCACCGCGCCCCAGCCGTAGCGGTTGCGGATCCACAGCGTGTAGTGCCCGGCGATGTTGTCGCGGACCCACAGGTCGATGATGCCCTCGTAGGCGTTCATGTAGCCGACCGAGGTGCTCAGCCCCCAGAACGTCGTGTACTCGTAGTTGTCGAGGTTGTCGGCGCGCACCCGCATCAAGCGGCGGAAGTCGGTCGACGGCACCGACGGATCGATCACCGGGTGGCGGTACGACGGATCGCGGAAGCGCGGCACCGCGGCGATCGGATCGCGCACCGGGATGGTCCACGACGCGCAGCTCTCGCCCCGCGGGCACACCGCGAGGATCAGGTTGCCGCCGTGGCGCAGCGGCGGCACCTGGAAGCCCATGCTCGAGGAGCTCCAGCCGGCGGTGCTCAGCCATCCGTCACCGGCGACGTGCCAGGCGCCGTCCCACAGCGCGTAGCGGGTGACGTCGGCGGCGAGCGTATAGCCGGTGGTCGTCGGCAGCGACAGGTTGGACCCATAGACGGTGATGGTCTGGTAGCTGCCGGGGCCGTCGGGGTAGGCGACCAGGCCGCGGGGCGAGCTGTCGGTGATGACCGGCGGCGCGGCGTGGGCGACGGCGGGGAGGGCGGCGGCCGCGGTGGCCACCAGCAGGGCGAGGGTGAGCTGCTTCATGCCCCGGTCGAGCCCGCCCAGCGGGGATGTGAGCGTGGGCGCTACACCAATTCGATCCACACGTCGCCGTCGATCACCCGGGCCCGGTAGCGGCGCAGCGTGAGCGACCGATCGTGGCGGCAGGCGCCGGTGCGCAGGTCGAAGACGTAGCCGTGGCCGGGGCAGGTCAGGCAGCCGTCGGCGACCTCGCCGCCGTCGAGGCCGACGTCCTCGTGCGGGCAGACGCCCGCGGTGGCGACCACCTCGCCGGCGATCACCCCGGCCATCACTGGCCAGGTCACGCCGGCGACGGTGAACGCGCGCAGGTCGTCGATCGGCAGCTCGGCCAGCGCGCCCAGCCGCACCCGCAGCACTAGGCGCGCCCCCGCTGGCGCGGATCGAGCCGATCGCGCAGGCCGTCGCCCAGCAGGTTGGCGGCCAGCACCACCCACGCGATCGCCGCGCCGGCGGCCAGCGCGTAGTGGCGGAAGCCCGGCTTCCACAGGAACGACGTGCCCTGCTCGAGCATCGCGCCCCAGGTGTGATCGACCTGCGGCCCGAGGCCGAGGAACGACAGCGACGCCTCGGCGGCGATCACGTTGCCGAAGGAGAGCGACACCTGCACCAGGATCGGCGCGATCAGGTTGGGCGCGATGTGGCGGAACAAGATCCGCGGCGTCGACGCGCCCAGCGCCCGCGCCGCCATGACGTAGTCGCGCTCGCGCAGGGACAGCACCTGGCCGCGGGCGACCCGTGCGTAGCCGACCCAGCCGTTGGCGCACAGCGCCGCGATGAACAGCGGCAGCCCCGGCCGCGCCACCACCGCGACGATCGCGATGTTGAGGAGCAGGCCGGGGAACGCCAGGAAGATGTCGACGACCCGCATGATCGCCTCGTCGACGAAGCCGCGCGCGTAGCCGGCGACCATGCCGATGGTCACGCCGATCGTCGCGCTGATGCCGACCACGATCGTCGACAGCAGCAGCGCCTCGCGGGCGCCGTGCAGCAGCTGCGACAGCGTGTCGACGCCGCTCTTGTCGGTGCCCAGCCAGTGCGACCACGACATCGGCGCGTACATGTGATCGAGGTCCATCGCGCGCGTGCCCACCGGGTACGGCGCGATCAGCGGGCCGAACACGCCGAGCAGCACGAACACCGCGACCATGATCGCGCCGACCCAGACGCTGGGTGACCACCGCCCCGGCTGCCACGCCCTCATGCGCGCCGCACCCGCGGGTCGATCAGGCCGTAGGCCACGTCGACGGCGATGTTGACCAGCACGTAGCTGGCGGCGATCACCAGCACGCAGCCCTGCACGACGGGGTAGTTGCGCTCGCGGATCGCCGCCAGGAGCAGCGAGCCCAGGCCCGGCCGGGCGAACACGTTCTCGATGATGATCGAGCCCGACAAGAGGCTGCCGAACTGCAGACCGGCCACCGTGACCACCGGCATGATCGCGTTGCGCAGCGCGTGCTTCCAGACGACGACGCGCTCGGGCAGGCCCTTGGCCCGCGCGGTGCGCAGGTAGTCCTCGCCCAGCACCTCGACCATCGCCGAGCGGGTCATGCGCGCCAGCATCGCCATCAGGTGGGTGCCGACCGCGAACGCCGGCAGGATGATCGCCGTCGGGCCGACCTCGAACGGCCCCGGCAGCCAGCCCAGATCGACGAAGAACCACAGGAGCAGCAGCGGCCCCAGCAGCATGTTGGGGATCGCGATGCCCGACAGCGCGCCGATCGCCGCCAGCGTGTCGAACCAGGTGCCGCGCCGCAGCGCCGCGTAGATGCCCAGCGGCAGCGCCATCATGATCGCGAACCCCAGCCCGACCAGCGCCAGCGCGACGGTGTGCGGGAACGCGTCGCCGATCAGCGCCGCGACGGTCGGCTTGCCCTTGGGATCGGGGCACTGGTGGCCGAGCGTGCGGTCGGCGACGTTGCCGAGGAAGTTCCAGAACTGCTCGGGCATCGACACGTCGAGGCCCATGCACTGCTCGATCTTCTGCCGCTGCTCGGGCGTGGCCTCGCCCCCCGCCAGCTGATCGACCGGGTCGCCGGGGATCACGTGCAGGAACAGGAACACCAGGATCGACACCCCCAGGAGCGACAGGAGGCCCAGACCCAGGCGGCGGAGGATGAATGCGCCGAGCGGCACGAGCCCGTCGAGGGTACGCGCGCGCCCGGGCGGTGTCGATCGTCAGCGCTCGGTGTCGCGTCGGCGCCGGCTGTGCTCGACGGCCACCGCGGCGGGGTTGATCCGCACCTCGGCCGGGCCGTCGCCGGGCGCGTCGACGGTGGCGCGGTCGCCGGGGCGCACCCAGGCGTGCAGCCCGCGGGCCTCGGCCACCGCGGTCAGCTCGTCGGCGCGCGCGATCGCCGCCGCCGCTGGCGACGCCTCGCCCTCGACGACCACCGCGCCGGCCGCCCGCGCGCACGCCACCAGCGCGATCAGCCCGCTCATCCGCTCGCCGACCCAGATGCCGCCCGGCGGCAGCACCGCGGCGTCGCCGGCCATCGTCGCCACCAGCACCAGCAGGTCCTCGACCTCGGCGGCGCGCGCCACCGTCGGCGCGGCCCGGCCGGCCGCCGCCAGCTTGAACGGCGCGCGGGCGTAGTCGCGGGCCACCGTGGCCAGGCCGTCGACGGTCGGCGGCGCCTTGGCGACGCGCTCGTGGAGGCGGCCGTCGAGCAAGAGCAGCTCGACCTCGTGGACCGCGGCCCGCACGTCGGCGTCGCCGTGCTTGCGCAGCCGGCGCATCGCGCGGTCGAGCTCGGCCGGCAGCCGGGCCAGCGCGCCGACCACGTCGAGCGAGCCGCGATCGCCCAGCGACGCCAGCGTCGGCAGCATCGCCACCCGGCCGACCGCGCTGCCCGGCCCGACGGTGGCGCCGTCGAGGCGGACGCTGCGCGCCAGCGCCGCGACGCCCAGCCGGCGCTCGACCGCCAGCATCATCGGCGCCGCCAGCGCGATCGCCAGCGTGACCTCGGCGGCGGTGAACGCCTCGGGGGCGCGCCGCTGCAGCACCAGCACGCCCAGCGCGCGGCCGCTGGTGGTGAGCGGCACGCCGAGGTACGCCGGGAACCGCTCCTCGCCCAGGCCCGGCACCAGCTTGAAGTGGCTGTCCTGGGGCCCGACCGCCACCGACACCGGCCGCAGGCACTCGGCGCACAGGCCGGTCAGGCCCTCGCCGAAGTGCAGCCGCACCGCGCCGATCGTGCCGGCCGGGAAGCCGTGGTTGCCGCGCATCACCAGCCGGTCGCCGCCGTCGTCCGGTTCCCGGACGTACGCGCTGACCACGTCGACGTCGGCGATCGCCGCGATCTCGCGGCACATCGCGGTCAGCGCGACCTCGAGCGGCGCCGGGTCGCTGGCCAGCCCGATCAGGCGGAGCACGCCGTCGACCGAGTGGTCACCGGCGTGGTGGATCTGGACCCCGGCGGGGAGCGTGCGCATGCCGCCAGTGTGCGCGATCGATGTTTCCGCGCGGTTTCGCCGCGCCCCGGCCGCGGCCGGGGCCGGCGCGGCTGGCGTATCCTCGAGGCATGTCGCCGCGCCTCGCCCTGATCGCGCTCGGGCTCGCCGCATGCGGCACCCGCGCCACGCCCCCGCCGCCCACCCAAGAGGTCGCGATGAAGCCGCCGCCGTCCTGCCTCGAGCAGCTCACCGTCGATCACGGCCAGTCGGTGCTCACCGAGCAGCGCTCGCTGGGCCCCGCCGCGTTCGACTTCCAGCAGCGGTTCGCCGCCGCCGACATCGATCGCGACACCCAGCTCCCGGTGGCCGCGACCGCCGCCTACCAGATCGGCCAGACGCCGCTCCTGTGGTGGAACGCCGCGCGCACCGAGGCGGTGGTCAACGCCGCGGTACTGTCGGAGCTGCGGGTGATCGACGCGACCAACCTCGCCGCCGGCAGCACCGAGGCCGTCGGCCAGCTGTCCGAGCTCGGCGTCGGCCACATCGCCGGCCGCGACCTGCTGAAGTTCCTGATCGCCGCCCGGGTCATCGCCACCTACGTCCACATCGGCGCCGAGCTGTGCATCGTCGACGAACAGGACGGCCCTGCCGGCTACCAGGCCCGGGTCACCGGCCAGCACACGTACTTCACCAACGACAAGCACGTCGAGCCGCTCGCCTTCACCGTCACGATCGACCCCGCCGGCGTCATCGCCGTCCGCAGCGACTGACGCCCGCGTCGAGGCTCGGCGCCGCGCGTTTCGCACGGGGTCACCGCACCGCCTTCGTGCGTTGGCTCTCGCGTTTCGGGTGGGGGCCCCACGTTTTGTGGGGGAGGGGCTTTGCGAAAGCCCCTCTAGAATAACGCGCGCAGCGCGGTCAGGTCCGACAGGATCACCTTGCGGCCGTCGGTGACGATCAGCCGGCGCCGCTTGAACTGCGACAGCGTCAGCGACACGGTCTCGCGGGTCGAGCCGATCAGGTTGGCCAGCTCCTGGTGGGTGATCTTCATCGCCACCAGCTTGCCGCGGACGTCGTCGACGCCGTACTCGTCGGCCAGCTTGATCAGCTGCTCGGCCAGCTTGGCCGACACGTCGCGGAACACCAGCGCCTCGAGCTTGTTCTCGAGATCGTGACGGCGGGCGATGACCGCGCGTGCCACCGCGATGGCGAGCGGCGCGCTGGTCGTGAGGATGCGCTCGAAGTCGCCCTTGTCGACCTCGGCCAAGAGCGCGTTCTCGACGGCCTCGGCCATCTCGGTGCGCGCGGCGATGCCGACCAGGCAGGTCTCGCCGAACATGTCGCCGGGCCCGCAGTAGCCGAGCGTCAGCGACTTGCCGTCGCGCGTCACCTTGCAGATCTTCAAGCGCCCGCCGCACACGAAGTACAGCGAGCGGCTGGGGTCACCTGGCAGATACACCACGTCCCGCCGCCGGACCTCCCGCAGCTCGACCTTCTCGGACAGCCGCGCCAGCACGTCGGGACCGGCCTCGGCCAGGACCGCTACCTTCTTCAGGTACCAAAGCGTCCGCTTGGGGTCGGTCACGGCGTGACGGTACCAGAGTCCGAGGGATCGGTGGCAAGCGGTTGCGCGATCGTGCCGGTCCAGGCCAGCGCGCCGCCGGCGAGCGTCAGCGCCGCGGCCGCCGCGACCGCGAGGCCCGCGTGGTGATCGATCGCCGCGGCGATCGCCGGCAGCGCGCCGGCGCCGATCAGCGCGACGATCAGGTTGTTGGTCGCGTGCAGCGCCACCGCTGGCCAGATCGAGCCGCCGCGCATCGCCAGCACGCCGGCGACGCCGCCGAGGATCGCGGTCGCCACCATCCGCGCCGGCTCGAGGTGCAGGACCGCGAAGGCCAGCGTCGACAGCGCGATCGCCAGCGGGCGGCCGATCGCCGGCGCCAGGCCGCCGGCCAGGAGCCCGCGGTGGGTGAGCTCCTCGCTCACGCTCGGCACGATCACCATCGTGACGATCACCAGCGCCAGCGACGGGCGGTCGGCGAACAGCCCGGTCGACCAGGCGCGCACCGCTTGATCGCGCTGCGTCCACTCGACCACCGGCGCGGCCGCGTGCAGCGCCAGCAGCCACAGCCCCGCGCCGCACACCGCGCCGCCGACGACGGCGCGCAGGCGTGGGCGCCGCAGGCCGAGGTGCGCGGGCGCGACCTCGTGGACGCGCATGATCGCCAGCGGCACCAGCCCCAGGCCGACCACCTCGGCCGCCGCGCCGCCGACGCGATCGCCGCCGACCAGCAGCGCGGCGCCGAACATCGTCGCCAGCGCCAGCGCGTACGCGGCGAGCGTGGTGCCGACCGACAGCGGGGCGCCGGCGCCGTGGTACAAGCGACGGGTGAAGTTCTGGGTCGGGCTCGCCATCGGCCTAGCGCTCGGCGCCGCCGCAATGTACCTCGGCCTGCGTCCGCCCTGGCGCACCGCGGGCGCGCCCGCGCCGGTGGCCGTCGCGCCGCCGACCGCGCCCGACGCCGGCGTGCCGGCCGCGCCGAAGAAGAAGAAGGGCAAGCGCACCAGCACGACGAGCTCGGCCGGTGGCGCGGTCGAGCGCGAGGTCGACGACGACGTCGTCTTGACCGACGCCGATCGCAAGGTCGAGTGGCGGGGCGACGCGGTGGCGGCGCCGCCGCGCACCCTCGACATGGGCGCGGGCGACGACGCCCGGCCGCTCGATGACGGCGAGATCTCCAGCGGCGTCGCGGGCGGATCTCCAGCGGTGGTCGACTGCATCAAGGACGCGGCCGGCGCGGCGCCGCTGTCGGGGCAGGTGACGCTGCAGATGCTGGTCGGCGCCGACGGCAAGGTCACCAAGACCCGCGTCCGCGCGGCGGTCTACCTCCATGAGCATGGGCTGACCGCGTGCGCGCGGCGCGCGGCCCGCGGCTTCGACTTCCCCGCGACCGGCGCGCCGACCGTCGTCACCGCCCCGTTCTTCCTGAACTGAATTCCGACGAGGGGTGCCCGCTGCACGCGTCAGGGCGTGCCGGCGCCGTTGGCCCAGTCGGGCGTCGGGCCGGTGCTGCCGCTGCCGGGCGACGCGGTGCCCGATCCCGAGCCGGTCGGCGGCTTGGCCGAGCCCGATCCGGAACCCGATCCCGAGCCGGTCGGCGGCTTGGCCGAGCCCGAACCCGAGGCGGATCCGGAACCAGAGCCGGAGTCGGAACCGGATCCGGAGCCGCCGGCGGCGGAGCCGGAACCGGAACCGGAGCCAGCGGCGGAGCCGGAGTCGGACCCTGATCCCGAGCCGGCACCGGCGTCGGAGCCCGAGCCGCTGCCGGTCGCGCTGCCGCTGCCGGTGCCCGTCTTGGCGAGATCCATCGTGGCGTCGGTGGTCGCGGCGAGTTGATCGCCCTCGGCGGCGAACTGGTCCGGCTTGATGACCGTGCTCCACGGCTGGTAGCCGCGCTTGCGCAGGTAGACCCGCACGCCGCCGGCCTTGGCCGCCTGGGCCTTGGTCAGCGTCACGTCGGCCGGCGTCACCTTGCCGGTCTCGGCACCGTCGACCGCGATCGTCGCGCCGGCCGGCGTCGACGTCACGTGGATCATCCGCGGCAGCCCCTCGAGCTTCGCGGTCGCGGTCTTGTCGCCGCCGTTGACCTTGAGCTCGGCGTCCTGGAAGCCCGGGGCGCTCACCTTGATCGTGAACGGCTTGCCGACCTCGAGGTCGACGGTGAACGGCGCCGGCCCACTGGCGCCGGTCTCGACGACGGTCACGGTGGCCCCAGCGACGGCGGCCTTGACCACCAGCGGCGCGGTGACCGCCGGGGCGGCGGCCGCGTCGATCGCGACCTCGGCGGTGACGGCAGCGTCGGGGGCCAACGGGGCCATCGCGTCGATCGCGGCGACCGCGACCTGGGTGCCGGTGGCGGTGCCCGAGGCGGTCGGCGGCGTCGGCGCCTCGTTCTTCTTCTCGGCCTTGCCGCGCAGCACGAAGAACCACACGGCGGCGGCCACCAGCGCGGCCGCGAGCAGGCCGATGATCACGGCCGAGGCGCCCTTGCTGGACGTCCCGGGGATCGCGGTCGGCTCGGCGGGCGCGGCCGTCGCGGTGGCGGCGGGGCGGGCGGCGGCGGTCTTGGCGGCGGCCGCGGTCTTGGCGGCGGCGATCGCCGGCTCATCGACGAGGCGCGGGGCCGGGCTCGGCGCGGGGGCCGGCGCTGGCGTGGGCGCGGGCGGCGCCTCGGGCACCGGCACCGCGCGCACCACCGGCGCGGTGGTGTCCGCCGGCGACGGCTCCGCCGGCGGGGGCGGGGTGGGCGCGGCGAGCTTCTTCTCCGACGCGCGCGCGGCCTTGGCCTCGGCGCGGGCCTCGGCGGCCGCCTCGCCGGCGGCGGTGGCGGCGACCAGGTCGTCGAGCGCGCGCACCTTGGTCGCTTCCTCGAAGGTCTCCTCGGGGAACTCGTCGGCGTCGCTGTGGAACGGCATCGGCCGCGGCAGCGGCGTGGTGTCGGTGCGCTCGTCGGCGAACCCCGACTTCGACGGCGCCATCTGGCCCAGCTTGGGCTTGGCGACCTCGGCGGCCGCGGCGGCCAGGGGAGACGGCGCGACCCGCGTCGGCGCGTCCATGAAGTTCTTGTTGGGCGGCGGCTCGGTGTTGCCCGACGACGTCGATGGCTGCTTGGCCTTCTCGGCGAGGATGCGATCGAGGATCGGCTGGCTGCCGTCGCCCAGCCGGTCGAAGCGCACGCCCATGCCGGGCGCGGCGTTGGGGCGGGCCGGATCGTTCTCGCGGGTCCAGACGACGGTGCCGTCGCCGGTGATCAGCGGCGTCGCGTCGCGGAGCTGGAACTCGAACCGCATCTGGGTGCCGACGGCCAGCGGCTCCTTGGTCCGGATGAAGATGCCGCCGGGGCTCACGTCGGCGGCGTAGCGCTCGATGAACTGATCCAGGGTCGCGCTCTTGAACTTGATCTTGAGCGTGACCGGCGCGCGCTTGGCTTGACGGGTGTTGGGATCCACCAGGGTTCTCCAGAAGTCGACGGCTGTGGGTCGAACGACGATTCCCGCCGTCGGTCGAAACGCAACGCGCCGAGATGTTTCATCTTAGGAGCATGACCCGCGTGATTGCAACGCGCTCGGCCGCCGAGCGCACCACGACTCGCGTCGCCCACCCGAGCCCACACGCCGCCGCCTCGCTGGCCTTCGCCGTCGGGCTGGTCGGCGCCGCCGCCACCGCGCGCGCCCAGGGCGCGGTCGCCGCCGACGATCCCCGCGCCACCGCGGTGGGCGCCGCGGTGCTGGCCGACGGCGGCACCGCCGCCGACGCCGCGGTCGCCACCGCCCTGGCGCTGGGCGTGGTGAACCCGGCCTCGTCCGGGATCGGCGGCGGCGGGTTCGCGATCGTCTACGACGCCGCCACTGGCCAGACCTACGCCTTCGACTTCCGCGAGGTGGCGCCGGCCGCGCTCGACCCTGGCGACTTCGTCGTCGATGGCGCGGTCGATCCCATGCGCGCGCGGCGCGGCGGGCTGGCGGTCGGTGTGCCGGGCGAGGTCGCCGGCCTGACGCTCCTGACCGAGCGGTTCGGGCGCCTGAGCTGGCGCCGGCTGGTGGCGCCGGCGATGCGGCTGGCCCGCGAGGGCTCGCCGACCTCGGCCTTCATGAGCCAGGCCGCGGCCCGCGTGGTGCCGACCCTGCCCGACGAGCCCGCGTTCGCGCCGCTGCGCGCGCTGCTCACCGTCGACGGCGCGCCGCGCCCGGTCGGCGCGCCGCTCGTGCGGCCGGCGCTGGCCGCGACCCTGGGCGCGCTGAGCCGCGACCGCCGCGCGCTGGCCACCGGACCGATCGCCGACGATCTGGTCGCCACCGCGGCCGCCGCCGGCGGGGTGATCACCACCGCCGATCTGGCCGCCTATCAGGTGGCCGAGCGCGCGCCGCTCGACGGGCGCTGGCGCGGCCACCGCCTGGCGACCATGCCGATCCCGTCGTCGGGTGGCGTCGTGCTGCTCGAGGCGCTGGCCATCATCGACGGCGCCGGCGTCGATCTGGCGACGCTGGGCGCCAGCTCACCAGCGGCGCTGCACGTGATCGTCGAGGCGCTCAAGCACGGCTTCGCCGATCGCGCGCGCGCGCTGGGCGACACCGACGCCGGGCGGGCCGCGGCGCGGGCGATGCTCGCGCCGGCGCGGCTCGCAGCGTTGGCTCGCGCCGTCGATCGCGATCGCACGCTGCCCAGCGCGCGCTACGGCGAGCCGGCGCCGGTGGTGACGCCGGGGCCGGGCGGCACCAGCCACGTCTGCGTCGTCGATCGCGACGGCAACGCGGTCGCGCTCACCACCACCGTCAACGGCTACTACGGCGCCAAGCTGGTGACCCCGACCGGCCTCGTGCTCAACAACCAGATCGACGACTTCGCCGTGGCGGTCGACGCCAGCAACATGTACGGGCTGCGCCAGGGCGCCGAGAACCTGGTCGGCCCCGGCAAGCGGCCGCTGTCGTCGATGACCCCGGTGCTGGTGATCGACGGCGACCGCGTGGTCGGCTGTGTCGGCGGCTCGGGCGGGCCGCGCATCATCTCCAACACGCTGCAGGTGCTGCTCGATCTGTTCGTGTTCGGGCTCGACCCGGCGACCGCGGTGGCGGCGCCACGGATCCACCACCAGTGGCAGCCCGACGTGCTGGTCGTCGAGCCCGAGTTGCCGGCGGCGACCCGCGCGGCGCTGGCGGCGCGCGGCCACCAGGTCGAGGTGGCCGACGACATCACCGCGGTGCAGGCGATCCGGGTCGGCCCGGCCGGCGCGGTCGGCGCCAGCGACCCGCGCAAGAACGGCGCGCGCGCGGCCGCGGCGCGCTAGATTCACGGCATGTCGCCTCGCTGGATCACCGCGGCCTGGTGTGGGCTGGCGGCCGCGCTGCTGATCGCCGCAGCGTTGTCGTCGCGCTGGCTGGTCGCGGACGTCGCTGGTCTGGGCGCCTCGGTGTCCGCGCGCATCGGGCTCACCAGCGTCAAGGTGTGCGCGTCGACCTTGGGCGACGCGCAGTGCCAGGAGGTGGCGTGGTCGCAGCTGCCCGGCCAGGTCGAGGGCAGCGGCTGGATGTGGATCGGCCGCGCCACCTTCGCGCTGTGCCTGATCGCCGCGCTCGGCTTGATCGCGCTGGGCGGCATGGCGGTCGCCGAGCTCGAGGTCCAGCTGCCGATCCCGGCCCCGCGGCTGGTGCTGTGGCCATGTCTGGCGCTCTTGCCGTTCATCGGCGCGTACTACCTGTTCCCGCCGCGCGCGTTCAGCGAGCTGGCCGCCGGGCGCGGCTTCGCGTTCGGCGTCGTCGGCGGTCTGCTCGGTGCATTCGCGGCATGGCGCCAGCTCAAGGACGACTGGCGCTAGCGGCGCCCCGCCTTCGCGGATCCCCGCATTCTGCTTGCCGGTGGGGCCTTGGCTCGGCGGCGCCGGCGTGCGGTCGGCGGCGCCTCGACCTGGCCGCCCACCTGAGCCGGAGCCACCGCGACCTCACCTCCCGCAGGGGACGGCGCCACCGCGGCTTCGCCGCCCGCAGGACGCGGCGGCCCCGCTTTCCCGTCTCCCACGTGGGACGGCGGCGCCCCATACGGTCGCCCGTCGGCGTGCGTGACCCGCAGCTTGCCAGGTGCGGTGCCGACGATCCGCAGCCGGCCATCATGCGCGGCCTTGTGATGCGCCGAGCACAGCACCGCCAGCTTGGTCGGCGTGTGATCGCCGCCCGCCACCCGCGGGACGATGTGGTGCACGTCGACGTACCGCGCGTTGCGGCACCCCGGCACCACGCACCGCCCGCGATCCCGCCGCAGCACCGCACGCCGGGTCCGCGGCGGGATCGTCTTGGTCACCCGCGCGGGCTTGTCGCCGTCGACCCGCCCCAGCAGCTCGGCGTCGCACGACGCCTGCGCCAGCTCCGTCTCGCTGATCTCGATCGTGTGCCCAGCGACGTCCTGCCACGCGCGCATGCAGTCGGGGCACCGCGTGATCGCGATCTGATACATGGGCCTGGACGCCGCCGCGGCGTCTCCCTCGTGCGACGCCGCCGCGGCATCTCCCACGTGGGAGCCGGCGCCCGCCAGCTGCCCATCGCACAACGTCGCGATGAGGTCGCCGTCGGTCAGCGGGTG
>Ga0073899_10000376_pt1 | contig 40988 bp, 35 predicted proteins | sample KloWWTmetaKNB5Ph_FD_88975 | JGI IMG/M metagenome (GOLD analysis project Ga0073899, IMG submission 88975) | Active sludge microbial communities from Klosterneuburg, Austria, studying microevolution and ecology of nitrifiers - Klosterneuburg... | ecosystem: Engineered > WWTP > Aerobic digester >... | reverse complement strand
CAGCCCGACAGTGATGCGTAGGTCGGGCTACCAGCCCGACAGTGATGCGTAGGTCGGGCTATCAGCCCGACGGTGATGCGTAGGTCGGGCTATCAGCCCGACAGTGATCTACAAATCGCATCAGTCAATCACCAATGGCGGCGCGCCGTCGGGATTGCAGTCGAGACACGGGCACGCGGCGCGCAGCGCGCTAAACGGAAAGATGCCCGCGCCATGCCCATCCGTCCAGGTGAAACGGATCGCATAATGGCCGACAAACTCGGCGCCGGCGATCGCGGCGCTCGGCGGCGGGGTGGCGCTCAGCCGCAGCAAGTCGGTGGCAAGCGCCGCGGTGCGGCGCTCCTCCCGGCAGGTGGCGCAGGGACAGTTCCCGCGCAGCCAGGTCAGTAAATACTCACTGTGATGATCATCCAGCCAGATGACGTACATCACACCGGCGGCGCGGTCGATGGTGAATTCCTGGGGTCGTGATTCTGTTGACATAGCAGCCTCATCCATGGCGTTCAATATCCATTCCATTCAAACAGGGCATAGCGTTGTTTGGCGTAAGCGCCGACTCGTTGCAAAAAGGAAACAGCCGGCGTTGCCACTGCGTACGGCCCGCAGGCCAGTTCTGTCCAGCCTGCGCCCGCGGCATGGTGCAACGCCTGCGCCAGCAACTGGGAACCGATCCCTTGGCGGCGCCATGCCGGGGCGACCGCGCCAAAGAGCAGACGCCCACGCCGGACAGGGCGTCGCCTGGCCCACGCTGCAAACCAGCGCAACGGCAGCAGACGGCCACCGCCGGTGCGCCGCAGCAACGGCGCCAGGTCGGGCTGCACTACGACAAACCCTACGGGCGCGCCCTCAACTTGCGCCAGCCAGCCCAGCGTTGGCGCGGTGGCGATCCATTGTAGTAAAAGCGACGCCTCATCGCGTTCGATAGACGGCGTCGGCGCATGGGGCGCCAGGGCGGCCTGCAGCAAAGGCCAATGGGCGCCAACCAGCTCGTCAAGTTGCAGCGAGGTGAGCACGGCTGGCCCCTGCGATTGCGGAAGCGGGCTGATCACCGGCAAGCTGAGCACCACGCTCTCCTGGCACACGCTCATACTCGTCGCCAACAAGTCGGCAAGATAGGGCGGATTGTACGGCGTGTGGATCGGCGGCGTTTGGTCGAAATGGTTGGTCAGCGCGCCGCCGCCCCACGCCGGGACCAATCCAGCCGGCCCGATGAGGCGCGTACACCCAGACTCCGCCGCGCGCTCCATCGCCGCGGCCAGGAGGCGATCCAAGGACTCTTCATCGTTGGTGCAGCGCAGCATCCCGAGATAGGCCGCACCTTGCGACTGCGGTGCGCACAGCAACACAGCCGCGGCGACCGCCTCCTCAAACACGGCGCCGGCCAGGAGCGGCTGGGCCGCCGGCGCTTGCGCGGATTGACGTCGCTGCGGCAGCGCTTCCATGTAGACGGGCTGGGCATCAATGCGTTGCCAGTAGGGTGCATCCATCCGCACCACAAGCCGATGCCAGGCAGCGTAATCGGGCGGCGACCAGTACGGGTCGTCGGCATAGAGCTTCCACCACGCGCCCACGAACGACCGCCGCGCCCACCAATCAGTTGGCCATACTGTGGAATAATTAAAATACGCCACGATGAGAATGTAGAACAGGATGCGCCAGAAAAGCACGCGCTCGTTTTCAGAGCCTGCTACTTTCCCTACGCGCACAGGTTATTGATCAGTTGTTCATCAAAATACGAAACGCCAATAGTACGCCCGATTCCCTAACAATCGCCGCCGCCCTTGCCAGAGTTATCCCCACTTGTGGACAACTCTGCGGATAAGTCCAGCGCCCTCTGGGAGCGCAAAAGTAAGGCTGGGGACAATTATAACAGAAGGTTAACAGGCAATTTGCAACGAAGATTCCTTCCTTAAAGTTCTGCGCCGATGGGGAAGCGTCTCAAATGGTAATTAGCGATTGGAAGTTATCACTACGCTACATTTAGCGTAGCACAAACGTTCCCCCCTGGCATTTTGACAATAATGGATAGAAAGCCAGCCTAAATTGGCTGCAACCGGCGTTGTCAATTTCCCGTGATTCTGGTAGACTCACGTCAACACTGAAACGAAGTTAGCCCCACGGTTACCAGCGCCCATTGCACGATTCATCGTAGCCGGCGCTGACTTCGCCAATGGATGCGCCTCATTGCATCTTCGAATGTGGGCGAGTGGATCGCTGTGGGTTCGCTGCCTACATGGAACATTGCGCACCAAATCTATAGCAAACTTGAAGCGTATTGCCAAGTCAGCATGCGCTTTATTTGTCCCTGGATATACACGCCGTATCTGGGCTTGATTCGTCGCGGCAAAGAAAACGACGCAAAGCCTAGAGGACGGCAAGGAGGTAATACAAAATTGAGAACGGCGCCAGGTCGCACGTTTGGCGGAAATCGCATGGATAGTTTGCAGCAATCAATGCCGCGAACACAGGGTGTTCAGCCACGCCAATACTATCAGGTATCTTTTATGGAAAATCAAGCATCCGACCCACGTCCCGCGCAGACGCCCTGTCCAGAGGAGCGTCTTGCTCGTCCATTGTTCGAGGATTGGAGCCAGGATTCCTCTGCTGTGGCGCGCAGCGAGGCCGACGCCTTGCTGGCCGATGCGCTGGCGCCGCGGCCCGTTACGGAAAGCAACCGGCGCCCCATCGATCCCCATGCCGTCTGGCAGCAATTGTTAGGTGAGTTTGCTTTGGAAATGCCTTCCAACCAACTTGACGCCTGGATCCAAGCCAGCCAGGTGCTGCATTACGAAGATGGGCACTTCATCGTCGGCCTGCCCAACGCCTACTATCTGGATTGGGCGCAAGACCGGCTGCGTCCCCATATCAAGCGCAAGCTGGCAAGCATCATGCAGCGCAGCTCGATCGATGTCTCTTTTCGCGTGGTGACCGCCGCGCCTGCGCCGCGCCAGACGCCGCAGACCAAACTGGCGCCGCTGTACGAGGCGCCCAAGGCAGGCGTCCAGGAAAGCGAAAAACCGGCGCCTCCTCATCTGTTGCCAACTCCATCGGCGGCAGGCATGACGCCTGCAGCGCGTGCGATCGGGCCGATCAATCACAAATATACGTTCGACTCCTTTGTCATCGGCAAACACAACCGCATCGCCTTTGCCGCCGCGGAGGACATCGCTCGTGCGCCTGGCCAGCACTTCAACCCACTCTATATTTACGGTGGCGTGGGATTGGGCAAGACGCACCTGCTCAACGCCATCGCCAATCGCCTTGTCGAACGCGGCTTCTCGGTGCTCTACTGTTCCACCGAGCAGTTCACCAACGATCTGGTGAACGCCATTCGGGATCGATCCACCGACCTCTTTCGCACCAAATACCGCGAGATCGATGTGCTGCTGCTGGACGATATCCAGTTTATTGTCGGCAAAGAAAGCACGCAGGAAGAACTTTTTCACACCTTTAACTACTTGCACGCGGCGGGCAAACAAGTCATCTTCACCAGTGACTGCCCTCCGCGCGATATGCCCCGCCTCGAGGAGCGCCTGCGCAGCCGCTTCGAGGGTGGCTTGACCACCGACATCGTGGCGCCCGATTTCGAAACGCGCGTGGCGATTCTGCAGACAAAAGTCGAGCGCCAGGGCATGCAGGTGAACTACGACGTGCTCATGCTGATCGCCGACCGCGTCAAGAGCAATGTGCGCGAGTTGGAGGGCGCCCTCAACAGGGTGTGGCTCTACGCGCAGAGTCACGCACAAGCGATCGATGTCGCCCTGGCGGAAACGGTGTTAGGCTCCTTGACGCCGCGGCGCGCGGTGTGCACGCCTACTCACACTGTGGAACGGGTCGCAACCTATTTTGGCATGACGGTTGCTGACTTGACGGGGCGAAGACGCACCGCGGACGTAGCGCGCGCCCGTCAAGTTGCCATGTTCTTGTTGCGCACAGAAAACGCGCTCTCGCTGCCAGCGATTGGCGACCATTTGGGAGGGCGCGACCATAGCACCGTCAGCCACGGCGTCGAGAAGATTACCAGCGACATGCAAAATGACGAGATGCTGCGACAAGCCATCACAAAGCTGCGCGAACAGCTTTATCTGCCGTGATGCGTAGTGCAGAAAATGTGGCGTGACGGGAAATGAAAGCGCATGTAATTTTCCGTATAGGACGTTTGCGTGTTTGCCAGCGATTCGGTAAACTATAGAGTAACGCTATAACAACTGTGAAACGTGTAATTGCTTCGTAGGTTCCGGCGCCTCATTGACAAATTTTGCGCCGCTAAGTGTCATAATTGGAGTCATGCATGGGCGCAGATGGTCGCCAGAAAGCCCTCGAGACGACCCTGGCTGGTCTAAACAAACGGTACGGAGATGGCGTCGTCATGCGGCTGGGAGATGCTACGCGTCTGCAAGTCGAGTCGATTCCCACCGGCAGCCTGAGCCTGGATATTGCGCTCGGCGTCGGCGGGTTGCCGCGCGGGCGCATCATAGAAGTTTACGGGCCGGAGAGTTCAGGCAAGACCACCATCTGTCTTCATGCCATTGCCGAAGCGCAGCGCAACGGCGGCATCTGCGGCTTTGTGGATGTCGAGCACGCGCTGGATCCCGCTTACGCGGCCAAGATCGGCGTTGATATCACCAATCTCTACGTCAGCCAGCCGGACACCGGCGAGCAGGCGCTGGAGATCGCCGAAGCGCTGGTGCGCTCCAACGCGATGGACGTGGTCGTCATCGACAGCGTGGCCGCGTTGGTGCCGCGCGCTGAGATCGAGGGCGAAATGGGCGACAGCCACGTCGGCTTGCAGGCGCGCTTGATGAGCCAGGCGCTGCGCAAGCTCACCGGCGTCATCAAGTCCAGTAACACGTGCATGATCTTTACCAACCAGTTGCGCCAGAAGATCGGCGTGATGTTTGGCAACCCGGAGACTACCTCGGGCGGCATGGCGCTCAAGTTCTACGCCAGCGTCCGGCTGGACATTCGCCGCATCGAAGGCATCAAGCAGGGCGATGTTGTAGTCGGCAACCGGACGCGCGTCACGGTGAAGAAGAACAAGGTGGCGCCGCCTTTCCGCGTCGCCGAGTTCGACATCATGTACAACGAGGGCATCAGCACGGTGGGCGATCTGCTCGATCTTGGTGTGACCTATGATATCTTGACCAAGCGTGGTGCGTTCTATCGTTACAACGAAGAATTGATCGGGCAAGGGCGCGAGACAACCAAAGAGTATTTGCGCCAGAACCCCGCGATCGCTTCCGAGATCGACGCGCTGATTCGTGAGAAAGCTGGTCTTCCCGTGCGTAAAGAAGTCATCGCCAGCACGAACGGCGAGTAATTCCGTCACCAGGAACATTGTGCAGAAGCACACAAGATTCCTGTCACACGTTTCGCAAGGCAGTTTCCACATCCGGCGCACGCTAAAGTGGTGCACGATCAAAAAATCGAGTTTCTTGTCGCCCCGTCTCAAGCGGGTTATGCCAGATAGAAACTCTGTTTTCAAAGTCGTTTTGCTTTAGATTGGTGTGCTCGATCCTGCACAGTTGCGCTGTAGCGATAGGCTGCGGCGCATTTTTGTTTTCTATATCTTTGTTTTTATGTCTTTGTTTTCGATGATTTGTTTCCTATGTCGGCGGCGGTGAGTGGTCAAGGCCACATAGCAGCTATCTGCAGACCAAAGCCGGCCCTATCCAATAAGCATATCGAACAGTATCATGAGGTTATCACCCTATGGAAAACGTCATATTGACGATTGCGTTGGTGGTCCTCTTCACCCTGATCGGCGCCGGCATCGCCGGTTATTTAGCATATTCCCGAGGGCGTGAAGCTGGCATCAAAGCAGAAAATGTACGTCAGGAGGCAATGCGACAGGGCGCTGAAGAGCAGGCCGCGCGCATTATTGCTGAAGCCGAGACCGCGGCCAAACAGGCCCAGTTGGCGATCAAGGAAGAGGAGGTGCAGCGGCGCAAGGAGATGGACGCCGAATCCACCCGCCGGCGCACCGAACTGGAGAAGATCGAGGAGCGGCTGCAAAATCGGCTCGACACCGCCGAACGCCGGCTGCAACAGATCGAAAGCCGCGAACGCAAGCTGAATCAACGGGAAAGCCGTTGCAACGAGCGCGAGGCCAAGCTGACGACGGCGGAAGACGAATGGATGGCCGAACTCCAGCGCGTTGCCAACATGTCGACGGAAGAGGCGCAAAAAGTGCTCCTTGAACGCGTCGAAGAACAGACGCGCCAGGAAATGTCACGCAAGATCCGCGAGGTGGAGGCGCAGACCGCGGAAGAGGCTGATCGCCGCGCACGCGAGATCATCACCCTGGCGCTCGAACGCATCGCCAGCGACCATGTCAGCGAATTTGCTGTCAGCACGGTCGACCTGCCCTCCGACGAAATGAAGGGGCGCATCATCGGGCGGCAGGGACGCAATATCCGCGCCATCGAACAGGCGTTGGGCGTGGATCTCGTGGTGGACGACACGCCCGAAGCCATCATCATCAGCAGCTTTGACCCCATCCGCCGCGAAGTCGCGCGCATGACGATGAGCAAACTGGTGGCCGATGGGCGCATCCACCCGGCGCGCATCGAGAAGGAAGTGGAGAAGGCGCAGCAGGAAATCGACCGCATCGTCGTCGAGTCGGGCGAGCAGGCCATGATCGAGGCTGGCGTTTCCGGCCTGCATCGTGAGGTGCAGAAATTGCTGGGAAGACTCAAGTTCCGCACCAGCTACGGGCAGAATCAGCTTGCCCACGTGGTTGAAACCGCCAAACTGGCCGGGCTGATCGCGGCGGAACTCCACGCCAACGTCAAAGTCGCCAGAATGGGCGGGCTGTTGCACGACCTGGGCAAAGCCGTCACGCATGAAATCGACGGTCCCCACGCCATTGTCGGCGCCGAAATTGCCAAGCGCTACAACGTGCCCGACGTCGTGGTCAATGCGATTGCTTCACATCACGGCGAGGTGGAGCCGGAGTCGATCGAGGCCGTCATCGTGGCCGCGGCCGACGCCATCTCTGGCGCACGTCCCGGCGCACGCCGCGAGTCGCTGGAGACGTACATCAAGCGTGTGACCGAACTCGAAGACATCGGCAACAGCTTCAAGGGCGTCAGCCAGACCTATGCCATCCAGGCCGGGCGTGAGATTCGCGTGCTGGTGCGTCCCGAAGATGTGGACGATCTGGCGGCCATCCAGCTCAGCCGGGACATCGCCAAGCGCATCGAAGACAACCTGCAATATCCTGGTCAGATTCGTGTAACCGTCGTACGCGAGACGCGCGCGGTTGAATACGCCAAGTAAATCACTCCTCGTGGTCGGCTGGAGCGCGGCAATGTGGCGCTTCAGTCGACTCGTTCACCAACTTTCAGTACTTCACAAAACTCACACAAAGACGCAAAGACACAAAGTTGAAGATGGCGCTCTTTGTGTTCTTTGTGACTTTGTGTGAGGCAAAGTGGTGAACTACTGACTTTGCGTTAAAGCATATAATAGAGGCAAGGGAAACAACAGATTTACCTTTGGTTTTTGCCGCTTGCCCTGGCGATATTTCCTTACTTGCCAGAAGATTTTCCAGCCTGGTAAATCCAGACTCCCAAGCTAGACATAATACGCCCCTCGCAACTCGCCCCTCGCCTCTCGCCTCTCGCAACTCTTTTCCTCACATTGCGCGTAACTTTTTCTGCACCTGTGCGTCATCACAGCTAACAGCAGCCGGCGTCCCCCCTTGGCCGTCGCCCAGTACAGCTCAAACATGGCAGATCATTGACCCACAGGAGGCTCGACAACATGGCAGAACTCATCAAGGTCTCTGCACAATCTCGTTCAACGGCAGTGGCGGGGGCGATTGCAGGTGTGATGCGCGAACACGGTTACGCCGAAGTCCAGGCCATCGGCGCCAGTGCTATCAACCAAGCGATCAAGGCCGTCACGATCGCACGGGGCTATTTGGAGCAGGATGGCATCGATCTGGTGGTGGCGCCGAGCTTCACTGAGGTGGAGATCGAGGGCAACGAGCGGACCGCCGTGCGTTTTGCCGTTTTCCAGCGGCCGCCGGCCCTCATGCCGCCGCCGAATGGCAAAGTCGCCGAGGCCGCCAGCGTCTAGCACCCTGTCGAACGTAAAGCTGGAGAGAGGCTGGCGCCAAGGGAACGCAGATGAGCGCAGATACACCCAAATCCGCGCAGATAAGAACAAGGCGGTCAAGCGTCTGACGCCTGTACTTGGTTAACAGAAAGGGGATGAAGCTTGCTTCATCCCCTTTCTGTTAATTGTCTTTCTCAGAACGGTTGCGCGGGCGGCGCCGTTTGCGCTTGCGGCGCCCGTCTTGCTCTTCGCTGTCGCGCTGGCTGGCTGGCGCTTCTACAGACGTTGCTGTCTCAGCCGGTTCGCTGCCTTTTCTGGGCTTACGGCGGTCGCTTTCGGCGCGTGCGCGCGCGTTGTCTTCCTCCGCACCGGCGCGCCGCTTGGTCGTACAGCCGCCGCAGGTGCTGCAACTGTGCCCGCTGGCCGATTTCGTGCTGATCAACTCGGCGACCAGCACTTCCACCAGCGCGTGGTTTTCCAGCATCACCGTCACGGACTCCTTGAGTGGGTGGACGTGACGTACGCGAGCGGCGCCGTGCGGCGTGATCACTTCGGCGCCCAGCTTCGGCATCTTCTTGTTCTGCTCCCGGTAGAGATCGTCCTCATAGGAGAGGCAGCAGAGCAGACGGCCACAGACGCCGCTGATTTCATCCGGGTTGAGCGGCAATTGCTGGCTCTTCGCCATGCGGATGCTGACCGGCGTAAACTCACGCAGCCAGCTCGTACAACATAACTGCCGGCCGCATTTGCCCACGCCATCGAGCAATTTGGCCTCATCGCGCACGCCGATCTGACGCATCTCGATGCGGGTGCGGAACACTCGCGCCAAGTCGCGCACCAGCGCACGAAAATCCACCCGCTCCTCGGAAGCAAAGTAGATCAGCAGCCGGCCCCCGTCAAAACTGTATTCGCAGCGCACCAACTTGATGTGGAGGTTGTGCTCTTTGGCTTTGACTTTGCAAAGCGCCAGCGCCTCCTGCTCCTTGTGCAGCCACTGGTCGCGCTGCACAAGATCCCACGCCGATGCACGGCGCACCACTTTTTTCATTTCGCCCACCACTTCGGCGGCGCCGATCAGATGGGGCGCCTGCACTACCTGCGCCACTTCTGGGCCGCGCGCCGTATCGACGATGACGAAATCCTCTGCACCGAGATCGATCTGCCCATCGGGGTCGAAATGATAGACTTTGGTGACGGACTTGAACTGAACTCCTACCACAACTGGCATTTCGTACTTCTCCTTCTGGCACGACCAACGTCATGCAAAGTGACGCCGGTCAATCTATGTAGACAAGCGGCGGACGGGGCGCCGCACTTGCTTGTTTCGTGATGCGTGATACATCAAAACGTAATGCGTAAGAATGTGATGTGTAAGAGCATGATGCGTAAGCGCGTGATGCGCCATTGCAAAATTACGCATGACTCGTGATTTGTTACGCCTCCGGCAACTTGAGTAGCAACACGTCGAGCGCGAGCCGGACATTCACCGTGTGACGGAGATAGCCTTCGATGCGCTTGAGCGTGGCCAGATAGTCCTGCACGGCGCGACCTTCGATTTGCCCGGCATGGTGAGTAATGCGCTCTTGCTGATCGACGTTGCTGCACGCGTCGTGGCAACCAGCCTGCGCCAGCAGCACGTCGCGCCACCAACTCGTCCAGACTTCAAGCAGGCTAAACAAGCTCTGCGGGTCGCGCTGCGCCGCCAACTCGCCGGAGAAGTTCAGGCGATCCACGCGGTCGGCGCTCATCAACCGCCACAGCGACGCCAACTGCCGGCTGCGTTCTTCGCTGCGTTCGGGGTGACGGAGCTGATCCACCGCCCACCCCAGGCGGCCCGCCGAGAGCCGCGCCAGCAAATCTGCTTCGTTAGGCGGCGCCTGCCACCCCTCTTGCAGCGCTTGCCTGACAAGTATTGGATCCAGCGGCCGCAGTTCGAACACCTGGCAGCGGCTAACGATGGTGGGCAACAACGCGGCGCGATGGTGCGCCGTGACCAAGAGCACCACATGCGCGGGTGGTTCTTCCAGCGTCTTCAGGATTTTGTTGGCGAACGCCGGGTTGGCAAGCTGCATATCCTGAATCAGAAAAACTTTGCGCCGTCCTTCCATCGGGCGCAGCGCGGCGTCGCGAATCAATTGCTCGGCCTGTTCCGCCCGCAGTTCACCCTTTTGCCGGTCGACGACAAACTCTTTATCGACCCTGGCCGTCGGCTGCACCATGCGAAAGTCGGGATGGCTGTCGAGCGCCATCAGCCGGCAGGCTCGACAGCCATAACAGGGCGCGGCGGTGGTCGCATGGCAAAGCAGCGCCGTCGCCAACGCGCGTGCAAAAGTCGTCTTGCCCACTTGCGGCGGCCCCAGGAACAGATACGCGTGGCTGAGCCGCACGGTGCGTTCCACATCGCCGCTGGGTTGCAAAGCGCGTTGGAGATATTGGGAAGCCCACGTGTGACCATAGATGGGCCATACGCCCGGCGTTTGGTGAGGGGGTGTCGTCGTCATAGCGTCGCGATTGTAGCACAGAGCGAATGCCGCGCCAAATTATGTTCATTTGTCGGGTCTGTGGGAAGCTGGCGAGGGGCGAGAGGCAATGTCAAGATAGTAGGTCGGGCTATCAGCCCGACGGTGTTTCCATCATCTTGTTGAGTGTTGCCGTCCCGCCGTCGGGCCGCTTTCGGCCCGATCTACTGCCGGTTGCTGCCACCCGGAGCGTTGACGCAACATCGTCGGGCTAGTAGCCCGACCTACGGGAAACTGTAAGAAACTGGCGAGTTGCGAGGGACGATGTCGGTTCACGATTTTACCTCACACAAAGTGTGTAGGGTGGATAGCCCCACTACGCACACTCCAAATCTCGCTTGCACCACTCTGACTGGAAAGAAAAGCCAGCATAGAACCATCGGGCGACCACTAACGTCAATATCGTTTGTTCGCTGGTTTCGATATCGATCAACTGTAGTTCAGAATTGCTTGGCCAAAATAGAACTTGTTGGCTGTCTGGATGCCAACCGAAGAATCTGCCTGATGAAAAGGAACTTTCTGAAAATAGCGGTCGGATCTGTTCGCTTTTCGTATCCAAGATGTAGGGAAGACCCCCAGGCATCATCGGACGTATCAAGAGCAAATGCCAGTCATCGGGTGAAGGAGCGATAAGATAAGGATCAAAGTCAATTGATAGGGGTATAGATATTGCTTCTGCAAGCTTCTCCCCTTGGGCATTGACAGGAAGCTTTCTGATCGCTTCCCCTGCTGAATCTGTTGAAGTTGTGAACAGAATAACGCTGGCCACACTAAGTGCAGGCTGACGTGTTGGAAACGGGGTTGCCGTAGGTCCGGGTCGGCGAGTAGGGGTTGGGCGCGGTGTCCAAGTAGGTAATGGCGTCGGCGAGGGAAAGGCGTAAACCTGGCCGGGAGTGGCCGGCGGCAACACGATTACCCCCCATCGAGCGGCGGCGTGATGACGATGATCTCTTCGGTGGGACGAGCTGAAGGCGTCGGCAGCGGGGAATCGACCTCAGCCTGGGCGGGCGCCTGCAGCGACGACGCTGTGGAGGGGCGCCGGGCATCCGCAGCATAGCGGGCGCTGAACAATCCGGCGCAGACAAGCAGAAAGCCAAGCACCATCAGCATCGACAGAGCAAGCGTCGCCTTTGACGTTACGCGCATACGATTCTCTCCTTGGTTTGGCAAGTGAACGATGCTTGAACGGATCAGTATATACAGAAGACGATCTTCTGCGTTGGCTAGTTCAGTAAGAGTGGCGGCATAAGCTTTGCGGCAAGGGCGCTCATCGGGCAGTTCGGGCATGCGTCACACGTCGGTTCGCGATCTACTTTTTCACAAGCCCCCCGTCTGTCAAGCCCCCCGCAAGGGTCTCATTTCGAGGTGTGGCAGCATATCCTGGATCGGCGGTCGTCTTGTGACCAAAGGTGGAGATACAACAAAAAAAGGGAGGAGCACACAACGTGTGCTCCTCCCTTTTGCTTTGCAGAACAATGCGCAGCCTACTTGACTTCGACCTGCGCGCCCTCGGCCTCGAGCTTGGCCTTGGCATCCTGTGCGGCATCCTTGCTGACCGCGGACAGAATCGTCGAGCCGGAGGTCTCGACCACATCCTTGGCCTCTTTCAGACCCAGGTTGGTCAACGCACGCACGACCTTAATGACGTTGATCTTCTTCTCGCCGGCGCCCTTGAGGATGACGTCGAACTCGGTCTGTTCTTCCACCGGGGCGGCTTCTGCAGCGGCGGCGCCAGGCATGGCGGCCATCGCCATCGGTGCGGCGGCGCTGACGCCCCACTTCTCTTCCAACATCTTGACAAGCTGTGACGCCTCGAGCAGGGTCAGGGTGTCCAACTGTTCAGCAATGGCTTGCAAATCGGCCATGATTGATATCCTCCAAATTGAATTCGTTGTATTCAGGTAACGGTTGCGCCGTTATTTTTCTCTGGGGGATGTCGGCGCAGCCACATCACCCAGGCTACTTCACAAGCTACGCTACAGATTACCGTCAGGCGGCTTCCTGCTGCTTTTCGGCGTGGGCGTTTATCACGCGCGCCAGGCTGGAGCCTGGGGCGTTGACGATCTGCACCAACTGACGCGCCGGTGCGCTGAGTACGCCGAGCAACATGGCGCGCGTCTGATCCTTGGTCGGCAGGTCGGAAAGTGATTCCGCGCCTTTGCCGTCCAACACAGAATCCTCAAGCAACGCGCCGGTGATTTCGAGCGCCTTGGCGTCCTTGATCCATGCTTTGAGCGCGGTGACGCTCTTGCCGATATCCTCACCGCAGAACATCACGGCGTTGGCGCCTTTGAGCAGCACATCCGGTGATACGCGGTCGCTCTCGCGCAGCGCCAAGCCAAGCAAGGTATTCTTGACGACGACATAGGTCGAATTTGAATCCTTGAGCTTTGCGCGCAGCGAACGCACCTGACTGACCTTCGTGCCCTGGTAGTTCGTAAAGACCAACGCAGGCGAATTTGCGATCAGTTCCTTGTACTGAGCAACCAGTTCTTCCTTTTTCTGGCGATTGATAGCCAAGCGACATCCCTCCTTTCTGTTAGGGATATGGTTTTTCCAATCAAAACGCCCCTCTGACGATGCAGAAGGGCGTGAGCAATCAATCACAGACGCACTGTTGCCAGCATGCCGTCATTTCGACTCATCTGCCTCGGCGGGCTGCCCGGCGCACCGGACATTTACACTCGCACCTGCTGTCTTCAGCATCAGACGTGGACGTCTGGTTGGTTCAACTCCAAGTGAGCAGTATACCGCGCCGTGCTGGTTACAACAAATTTCACCGAGCGTCGCAGACTTTTGATGCGGCTGACAGGGCGCACAAGGCGGCCAAGCACTAGTACACACGGGCTAAAATACCTCATTGGTTGCCTGGTAGGGGCGCACCCCCGTGTGCGCCCGGAAGCCGGACAGGCACGGGGGCCTGTCCCTACCAAATCTACGGGCAGAATTACGCCCACCTGGACTAGTGCTACCGCAGACAACGTCCCCGGCACGCCGCACAACAGAGCTGACCAGTGTATTCACCTGCGGCGTGCCGGGGACGTTACCTTATTCGGCACTAGGCCGCTTCGGTCACTTCGGTAAGGACTGCTTTCAGATCAGCGCGGTCGAACTGGTAGCGTTCATGGCAGAAATGACAGTCGATGATGGCCTCTCCCTCTGCGATCAGCGACTCGATTTCAGCGCGCCCAATTAGTTTCAGCGCCTGCCGCGAGCGTTCCCGGCTGCATGTACACCGGAATTCGAGTGGATGCGTTTCGAGCACGTCATACGCTTGCCCGCGAAACAGGCTGGCCAGCACGTCTTCTGGAGTTTCGCCGTTCGCCAGCAACTCGCCGATGGGCGGGAGATCATCAAGATGCTCGGCCATGCGTGCGAGCGTAGCCAGGTCGCCGCCGGGCAAGATCTGTAGCAGCGCCCCACCCGCGGCATGTAACTCACCCTGCCCATTGACCAGTGCATCGATCTCCACAAACGATGGCGTTTGCTCGGACATCATCAAATAGTAGGTCAAATCCGCATCCAGCCGCCCGGTTTGCAACGGCACAACACTTTCATACAGATCTTTGTAGCGCAAATCCTTGACGACAATTAGCCGCCCCTGCCGGCCGATGATCGTCGCCACATCGGCCGGATCGAGCCAATGCGAAGCAGGATCATCAAAAAAGGAAATATAACCGCGCACATGACCGTCATGACTGGCTTCGGCAACCAGTTTGCGCAACGAACTGCTGCCTTCAACCTTGATGGCAACCTGCTGCTTGGCCTTGAGCAAGGCGCCCAACAGTGCAGCGCCGGTCAATCCGTAGCCCAGCACCGCTTTGCCGGCCGGCGACGTCTGATGCCGGCGTGCGACCTCGGCGACAACGCCTGTGGTGAGGCACGCAAGCCCGCGGATGCCGCTATGTCGGGCCAGCACGCGCACGATGTAATCATTCACGCCAAAACTCCTGAACCTTGGATTGGTGAAACTTGCCCAGCGCCGGCAGCGCTAGCGCGAAATCTCAGCAAGCACTCAGAATTCGCACCAATTTTACATCCCCACCATCGGTAAAAATTCCGGCGCGTCCGTCAACAGATCGCTGCGGATCCAACCGCCAAAATTGGTGATATACCAGACATAGTTCCGGCTGACCGTATAGCCGACCAGTTGGAGGCGCGTGCCTGGTGGCGCTGTCGTCAGCACAGGGAAGCGGGTATCCGGGCCGCTGCGGATGTTGGAAGCCACGCGCGTGGTGGTCAAGGCGAATTGACGCGACGGCGACGGCGTAGCCGCGCGCGGCCGATCTTGCAGCGTTTTGCACGCTTCCTGAAAATAGGTGGGCGCTGTCGCTATTTGTGCGGAGGTGCAATCGCCCGGAAACACGATAGCGTCGTCCTGCGCGGCTGCATCCCCCGACAAATTGGCGGCGTCGCGCGCGACGCGCGAGGCAGGCGTCACCCTGGTCGCTTCGGCTGGCGCGGCTGTAACATCGGGCAGCACCACACGGCTGAAAATCAGCGCGTAGACCATCAGCGCGGCAGCTACAGCCAACCCCATGCCGCCCCACGCCCTGCGGTCAGATACGCGTCGTGTGCGCGTGTCTGGGCTGGGCGCGCGGCGTGCAGCGACGGAGGGCGGCCGCCCCGGCGCATAGGTGGAGGCCGCGGTCTGCACCACCGGTGCATAATTGCGAAAGAGCGTGCGCAGCACATCCTCATAATCTGCGGCGACATGCCAGCGGTTGTGCGCAATGTTATAACGACGGCCGGCAGGCGGGATGCGCCGTTGCAAGTCGGCCAGCAACACGGCCATCGCGTCGGCATGGCCGATGGTAAAGACGATCTCGGCGCCAATGCGTTTTTGATAGCTCAGCCACGCCGCGGACGGGCGCGGTCGGTTTGCAGCAGCGGTGAAGCCTGCCGAGGCGGCCGAGCCTGGGGAGCCAGGCGTCGAAGCAGTGGCTGTAGCAGTGCGGGCGGGATGGGGAGGCGATGCCTGCGCGGCGCTGACTGGCGGCGCCAACGTCGCATCGTAGCGTCGACGTCGCTCTGGGTGTCGCAGGATGTTGTAGGCTTCGTTGATGGTCTGCATCTGCCGGTGCGCGTCGGGCGCAGCGTTCAGATCGGGATGAAACCGTCGCGCCAGCCGTCGATAGGCCGCCGCCACTTCCGCCTGCGATGCATCGTGCTTGACTTGCAGGGTCTGGTAATAGCTCACGGACGCCATAGACTTGGCAGTGTATCACAGAATGCACTTATCTGCGTAAACCTGGCAGATTATGCTGCTTTCTTAAGTGACCGTCACCTCTGAGCAGATGATCGTGGCGCGCTACTCGATCATGTGCAGGAAGTATGCGTAGGCTTCATCCCAGCCCGTCTGGGCGCGCGGGGTGAAAACTTCCTGCTCGATCGACGCGGCGATGGCCGCGCGCCCTTCGGCGACGCTGGCAAAATGACCCGTCGCCACCGCCTGCATCATGATCACGCCGAGCGCCGCCGCCTCCACCGGGCCGGTGACAACCGTGCGGCCGCACGCATCGGCGGTCAATTGATTGAGCAAACGATTCTGGCTGCCGCCACCCACGACGCGGATCGTGTCGAGCTGGCGCCCGTGCGACAACCCGGCGGACGCCAGAATTTCCTCCAGCGCTTCGACCACCCAGCGGTAACGCAGCGCCAGACTTTCCAGACAGCAGCGCACCACTTCGCCGGGCGTCTGCGGTTCGGGCTGCTGCGTGCGCCGGCAGAAGGCGCGGATCGCATCGACCATTGCGGCCGGCGTGTTGAAGTCCGCCGCATCCGAATTGATGATCGAGCGGAAGGGAGGCGCCTTCTGCGCCTCCATCATCAGCCCTTCCCAGGTGTAGGTGTGTCCCTCGCGCTCCCACTGCCGGCGCGACTCTTGCAGCAGCCACAACCCGGAAATGTTCTTGAGCAGCCGGATCGTGCCATCGACGCCGCCTTCGTTGGTGAAGTTCAGGTCAAGCATCTTGGCGTTGATGATCGGCTGGCGCACCTCGATCCCCATCAGGCTCCACGTGCCGCTGCTCAGGTAGACGCTGTGCGCGTCCAACCCGGGAATAGCGGCCACCGCGCTGCCCGTGTCGTGCGCCGCGCTGGCGACAACCGGCGCGCCCGTGGGGATGCCTGTTTCCTCAGCCACCTGCGTCAGCAGCGGACCGAGCACCGTGCCGGGCTGGACGATGTTCGGCAGGATCGCAGCGGGTAAATCCAGCCGCGCCAGCAGCGCCGCGGCCCACTGACGATCCTGCGCCAGCAGCATCTGGGTCGTCGAGGCGATGGTGTATTCCGCCACCTGCTCGCCCGACAGCCAGTAGTGAAACAGATCGGGCATCAACAGCAGACGGCGCGCCGCATCGAGCTGTGGGTCGTTCTGCACGCGCATACTGTACAGTTGAAATAACGTGTTCAATTCTAAGAATTGGATCCCGGTGAGGCCGAAAAGCTCCGCTTTGGGAACCTGAGTAAAAAGGCGATCGACCATGCCGTGCGTCCGGCTGTCGCGGTAATGTACAGGGTTGCCGAGCAGACGACCGGCTGCGTCGAGCAACCCGTAATCCACGCCCCAGGTATCGATGCCGATGCCGGCCAGCGGTTGTCCATACGCAGCCGCATAGCGCGCCATGCCCACTTTGACTTCACGCCATAACGCCAGCACATCCCAGTAAAGCCGGCCAAGCACATTGGTCGGCCCGTTCTCGAAGCGATGGAGCACCTCCAGCTCGAAGCGTTCGCCGTCCCACCGGCCAAGCAGCACGCGGCCATTCGACGCCCCAAGATCGGCGGCTAGAAAATTCGCCGTTTCACGCATCATCCATCACCTTTCTTATCGTTACGATGCAGCACACAAAGGTGACGCATCTGATAGGATCCCATACTCGCCCCTCGCAACTCGCAACTCGCCCCATTTATACATATTCCGTCGGAATCTGGGCCGCTTCCAGCGACTTGCGCAGGGAATCCGGCAAGCTACTGTCCACGATCAGCAGGTCGATCTCTTCTGGCAACAACGAGGTGGCGACAAAAATATCGCCAAACTTGGCATTGTCGACCAGCGCAATCTTGCGTGCGGCCGTCTCGGCCATGGCGCGTTTCGTCTGCGCCTCGCGCAGGTCGGACTCCATCATGCCGCTCTCCGCCGTAAAGCCGCGGCAACTCAAAAACGCAATGTCCACATGCAACCGGCGCAGCAACTTGGGGCTGAGCGTATCCACCAGGCTGCTGGTGCGTCGGCGCAAAATGCCGCCGGCCACGATCGTCGTCACATCGGGCGCAAAGCTCAGCTCCAGCGCGGCGTACAGGCCGGTGGTGATCACAGTGAGGTTCTGCATATCCCGCAGCAGGCGCGTCATCTGAAAAGCCGTCGTGCTGCCGTCGAGAAAGACGGTCGCGCCAGGCTGGATCAGGTGCACCGCGCGGCTGGCGATCCGGCGTTTTTCGTCCAGATTCACCTGTTGGCGTGCGGCAAAGCGTAGTTCCAGTTGTCCGCGCCCCGACACCACCGCGCCGCCGCGCACGCGGGTGAGGTAGCCTTGTTCTTCCAGTTGCTGAAGATCCTTGCGCGTCGTCACTTCCGACACGCCCAGCCGCTGGCTCAATTCGGCGACGGACACCTCATCCTGCTCGCGCAGCACCTGGATAATGCGTTCGCGGCGCTCCTCACTGGTCAGATTAAATGTTGCAAATTCCTCATAGGGGCGCCCAGGAAGTCCATCTTCTTCACTCATTTTTCAGCTTTCTTTGGAAATCCGCATTGCAGCAATCAAGCACGTTTCGGGAATGAGTGCAACCGCATCATTATACCAGGTTGGGATAGTTCCGGCGCTCCCAATCTTGCAACACCTCACAGGCTTGCGCGACACAGGCTAAGACCGTGTCCTGCTCGTCCTGCGGTGCGTCAAGCGGCCCCCACAGGTCGCACAGATAGGCATTGGCGCGCACCGGCTCCAGTTCCAGCCAGTGCAGCGCGGCCGCCACGCCCAGTGCATAACGCCGCGGCGCCACGCCGGCGTGGAGCGCCAGCCGCATCGCGCCGACCAGTCGATCCTCCCAGCCCAGCTTGCGCGCCGGGTCGCGCCCGACTCGCGCCACGGTGTCGCGCACGCAGGGGTTGACCATGCGCTCGACCAGGTCGTTGGCGTAAGCGCGCATCCCTGCCGGCGTGAAGATCGGATCGACGCGGCCAAAGCGCGCCAGCAGGGGCGCGCCTGATTCCTCCAGCATGGCGCTGCGCACAAACTCGAGCACGTCGGGACGCTGGCGCAGCTCGTCGATGCGCCGCAAGCCGAGACGATGCGCCAGATACGCGGCCAGCGCGTGCCCCGCGTTGTGACAATAGAGCTTGGCTTCGGCAAAAGGCGTCAAATCCGGCTGCTCGACAAAGACTTCGATGCCGCGGCGATAATCCGCCCAGGCCGGATCGAGCTCCACACCGTGGCTGGGGCGCTGGATTTGGGAGATGTAGATGCGATTGAAGGCTTCCACCAGAAAGGCCTGTTTTAGCCCGGCGGCAACGGGCTGGAGATCCGCCGTCTCCTCGGGCGCACCGCTCATCTTGCCGATGATCGTGTCGAGAAATTGCACGCGGCGGCGCATCGGGTCGCGCTGGTTGGCCGGCGCTTCGGCAAACACAGCCTCGGCAAGCAGCTCCGCGGCGCGCGTGTGGTTTTCTGCGGCATAGACTACGGCCGGAGGGCCGTCGCACGCCAGCTTGTGCAGAAATCCTTCCGCCAGGATCGCATGCACGCCGCTGTCGCCGCCCGTGACATAGTGCATGACGCTTGGCAGCGCTGTAGCGATTTCACTCGCTGCGGCCACAGCTTGCACAAGTTGTTCGCGGTCGACCGGCACGCCGGGTGCATAGATTTCGACCGGGCCGACGGTCAGCGCGCTGATGCGGTCGGCATGGCCAATGTTGACTGTGAAAGCGCCGGCCCGTCGCACCGCCCTCACGACTTCCGGCACGATCTCGGCGACGACCAGCCGCGTAAAATTGCCTGAACTGAAGGCTTCCGCCAGGAACAATCCAGCCTGGATGGGGCCGAAGCCAAACCCGACGAAGGTCGTCATCAGCGCATCTCTTGCCCACCGGTGACGTTGATAGCCTGGCCGGTCATGTAACTGGATTGATCGGACGCCAGAAAAACCACCGCGTTGGCGACATCCTCATAGGTGCAGCCGCGCCTCATCGGCACCTGATCGATGTAACGCTGGCGGACTTCCTCCTCTGAAATACCGAGGCGCTTGCTGTACTGGCTGTACAGTGACTCCACCCACAGCGGGGAATCGAGCAGGTTGCCAGGACAGACCGCATTGACGCGCACGCCATGTTCGGCCAGTTCAAGCGCTATGCTCTGCGTCAAACCTACGCCTCCAAATTTGCTGGCCGCGTAGGCGCCGTTCTTGAAACTGCCCTTTTTGCCTGACTTCGAGTTGATCTGCACAATGGCGCCGCTGTGCTGACGTTTCATCACGGCGGCGACGTGCTTGGCGCATAGAAAATAACCGGTCAGGTTGACATCCATCACGAGTTGCCAGTCGCGCAGACTCATCTCGTCCACCGGCCCTGCCCGGACAACGCCGGCATTGGCCACCAGAATATCGAGCCGGCCAAACACCTCGACTGTAGCTTCAACCATCGCGCGCACCTGCTCTTCGTTGGCGACATTCACTGTTACGGCCATGCACCGCCGCCCCGTCTCCTGGGCAACTGCGTCGGCCGTCTGCGTTGCCTGCTCGCCGTTGAGGTCGGCGACCATCACGTCGCATCCCTCACGCGCCAGGCGCAAACAAAGCGCGGCGCCCAATCCCTGCGCGCCGCCGGTGACAAGTGCTACGCGTCCTGTCAATTGAGACATAAACAACTCCGCAATTCAGTTCTCATTTCGTTTACAACATCACGCGCAACAATTCGTCTTCGGCCGCGCGCGTCCACATGCCGTCGGCATCGAGTTTAGCGGCCACTTGGGGCAGCACCGTCTCCAACTGCGTCAAGGGCGTCAACGGCAGGGGTCGATTCAAATTCGGATAGATAACCACTTTGCCGGCAAACTGCCCTTCGGCCACTGCGCGCAACCCATCGCCAACCCCTTCCAGCCCTGCAATCGCCGCCACGGAATGGTTGGTGGGCAATTGCTTGCTCTCGACCAGGTCGCGCATGTGGCGCAGATCCTCGATCGATGAGCCGCTCGTGCCGGTGTAACGCACGCCGCGCTGCGCCACCGGGTTGAGATCCAGCTCGACCAGCGTGCCGCGAGCAAGTCCGGCAAATACATTGATCACGGCGTTGTCGGCCACGACCAGCGCGGCCTGTTGCACGGCCTCCGTCGTCGGCGCCATGACCACGATGTCGTCATAGCCCTGACCGTCCGACTCGGTCCATTTCTGCTGCAAGAATGCTTCTTCGTCGGTAATCGCATCGCGCGAGAGAAACACGATCTCCACGCCCAATTCGGCGGCCTGGCGTGCAAATTGCTTGCGCACCGGTTTCATCCGCACGGTATGCAGATTGGTGGCGACCACTTTGGCCGGTTTGCCCGGCATCGACAGCGCACGCAGCAGATGCATCTGTCCCATCGGCCCGGCCGCGCCCAAAATCCAACAGCGACCGCCGGCTTTGAGTTGCGTCCGCACCGGCGTGTAGCTTGCGGCCAGATCCTGCGTGTCCGTGCCGACGACCAGTAGGTGATCGTAATGCATGCGTCCGATGTCCACTGCCACGGCGCGCTCCAACGGGCGATCCAACACGAGGTTGAGGATGGCGCCGTTCGCCATGCGCGGGAAGGCGCGCTCGCACAACGCCGCGTCGGCGCCCAGCACGACGATGTCGTCGTAGCGCGCGACGCCGTCGTCGCCCTCCTGGATTTCCACGCCGGCGTCCGCCGCCCACGTGCGCACCTGCGCGGCGAACGCAGAGTCTGTCACGTCGAGCACGACCTTCGCCGGTCGCCAGTCTACAGCCGCGCCCAGGCTCACGTCATGGCCATCGCCCACCAGCCAGACGCCGCCGCCTTCCTGCCACTGCGTGCGATAGACCACCGTGTAGGAGGCCTCGACGCACGCCCACGGCTCGCAAAGCGCCACCTCGGCATAGCCATCCTCCGGCTTGACCGGGATCAGATAATTGCCGTGATCGCCATTGAGCACGCGCCAATCGACGATGCTGTATTTGGAGAAGCCACCCTGAAGTTCGTAGCCGTACGCGTAGGCTTTGCCGCCGATATAAATGTCCGCCTGGACGATGAAACGGTCGCCGGGTTGATATTGCTCTTGTAGGTTCTCACCCACAACGACCACAGTCAACGCCACTTCATGGCCGAGCACGACCGGCTGCTCTTTCATGCTGCGATGGATGCGCGGATGCTTCTCGCCGGCGCGGATCACCTTGATGTCGGAAAAGCAGATGCCGACCGCATCGTGGCGCACCAACAGCTCATCCGGCCCAGGATGCGGCATGGGTAGATCCATCGCGCCGCCCTCCTTGCCGAGATTCTCCCAGCCCGCGCCATAAAGCGGCCACAGCCGGTTGGTTGCGGACAGCGGCTCTTCACTTTTTCGATATTGTCCAAGTTTAGATTCGATTGGGTCACTCGTCATGTCAAATCTCTCCGTGCTACTATCAAATCACCAATCGTTGCATTATTTCGTCAGGGCGCATTTCTAATTGTATCTCAGAGAGCAGGGCGCGCCCTTTTGCTCCCGGCGGGACGTGGCGTCCGATCGTGGCGTAGAACTCGTTACGCGCCGCGCGCGCCGGCAAAGCATCCGCGGCCCAGTCGCTCTGATATCCCATGCCAAGCCAGCGCTCCAGCAACGTGTGCCCGTAGATAAAGTAGGCGCCATCCATAAATGCATCGCGCACGGGCGCAAGCGCCGGCGCGGCGAAGTCGTCGACGGTCGGCTGGCCAAAGCTGTTCATTTCCGTGCCGACGTTGAGAGGGAGATCAAATTCCTTTGCCAGCGCCACCACTTCATACAATTTTTGCTGCTTCTTAGCAGCCGCCTGCGGATCGGACAGGTTCCAGTTGCGGTCGGGCACGATGTTGAGCGCAACCACGCCCTTGCCCACCAGCAGCGTCAGCAACTCGTCCATCGCCTGCTCGCCTTCCGACAGACCGTCGAGCCACGCGGCGCACGGCAAAGCGTGGCAGAGCAGGGCGAGTTCGTGCAGCCGCTCCACGCGCGGGAAGGTGCCCGCGTCGGGCTGCATGTAGCCGGGGCCGCCACGCTTCATCAGCTTGCTGCGCACCCTGTTCTGGAAGCCGGCCTGGTCGTGCATGGCCTGCTCGACGGCGGCAGCGTCCATGCCCAGCCGGCCAGCCCAAAATGGCGCGGATTGGTCGAAATTTCGTTCCGCGGCCTTGATGTAGGCGGCCACAATATGCCGCTCGGTAGCGTTGCCTGAAGGGGTGAGCGGCAGCACATCGGCCGCGTAGTCGATCACGACCGGGTCAAGATAGGCATTGACGCGATCAATCAGCGCCCGGTTGCGATCCGTCGACTGCGTGCGCAGTTCGTCCAGGATCGCCTGCGCGGCCGGAGAGACCTCGGTGGCGGTGAAGCCGATCGCCATGTGGTAAAGGACGCCAGGTTCGCCGGGTGAGTTGATCTCGCGTGTGGCAAATTCCGGCACATAGACGCGCGTTTCGATGCCGGCGCTGCCGCGCACCTCGGTCACGTCACAGGCGTCGAGAAATTCCGAGGCCGCGTCCAACACGTCGAAATCGACGATGCCCATCAACTCGATAGCTTGTTGGCGCGCCAGCCAGGCCAATCCGGTTGGAGAATAGCCATAAGCATTGAACGAGAAGAAGGTGTGACAATGCATGTTGGCAACGTCACGCAGCGTGGAGGGCGCGGCCGGTTGTTTCAACAACTCAGCCAGAGCAGCGCGCCGGACGGCTGCATCGAAGTGATTGAGAGCATGCTTCAGTTGCACGTCCGCTCCGGTTTGAATCATCATAGGTTCTCGCTGTTGATTGGGGATGGCGAAGACTACAAATTGCCCACACTTTACCATACAAACACATGTATTGCAAGGACAAAACAAGAGCAATCGCCGATTCCAAAACCAAAACCGAAAGTCCAGATTACGCTTATTTTGCGGAGACAGAGGACAGGAGTAGAATTCAGTGAGGAGACAATTATGACCGGTGCATTCATCCTTGCCCACGACCTAGGCACATCTGGCAATAAGGCCACACTTTTCGATGCCCAGGGCCGCCTGGTGGACAGCGCCTTTGCCCCTTATGCTACGGCTTTTCCTCATCCCAACTGGGCTGAGCAGGAGCCGGAGGCATGGTGGCAGGCGGTCTGTGCAACGTCGCAAACGCTGCTTGCTGCGACCGGCATCCCTGCCACCCAGATCGCCGCGGTTGGCTTCAGCGGCATGATGATGGGCTGTCTGCCGGTCGACGCGGCTGGAACGCCGCTGCGTTCGTGCATCATCTGGGCCGACCAGCGTGCGCAGGCGGAGGCGGATTTTGTGGCTGCGCGCTGTGGCGCTGACGAAGTTTATTTGCGCTGCGGCCATCGCACCAGTCCCGCGTACTGTGCACCCAAGATTTTGTGGGTGCGCACCCATCAGCCGGAAATTTACGCAAAAGCAGCCAAGTTTCTTGTGCCCAAAGATTACATCGTCCATCGGCTCACGGGGGAATTTGCCACCGACTATTCGGATGCGTCGGGTACGCTGCTCTTTGACCTGACCGCGCGCACGTGGCATCAACCTTTCCTGGACGCGCTTGATCTGTCTGTTGACCAGTTGCCCACGCCTTATGCCTCGCCAACCATCGTCGGGCGCGTCACGGCGCAGGCAGCGGAAGCCACCGGTCTGGCCGCGGGCACGCCCGTCGTGATCGGCGGCGGCGACGGGAGCTGCGCCGGCATCGGCGCGGGTGTGGTCGAGCCAGGGTCGGCCTACTGCGTCATCGGCACCTCGGCGTGGATCAGCGTTAGCACGCTGGCGCCCATTTCCGACCCGCAGCAACGCACCATGACTTTCCACCACGTTCACCCGCAGCGCTACGCACCGATGGGCGTGATGCAACTGGCGGGCGGCGCGCGCGAATGGGCATGGCAGGCGCTGGCCGACGGCGATCTCGACCTCGACGCCGCGGCTGCCACGGTTGCACCAGGCGCAGGCGGGCTGATCTTTCTGCCTTATTTGATGGGCGAACGCAGCCCGTGGTGGAATCCGCACGCGCGCGGCGCGTTTGTCGGCCTGTCCATGCAGCACAGCAAGCCGCAAATGGCGCGCGCCGTGTTCGAAGGCGTGGCCTTTGGGCTGCGGCAGATTCTCGACAGTCTGCGCGAGCACGCGCCGGACATCGACGCGCTGCGGCTGATCGGCGGCGGCGGCAAAAGTCAGCTCTGGCCGCAAATTCTGGCCGATGTCTTTGATTTGCCGATCCACCTGCTGGAGTTAAAAGGTGAGGCGACCAGTTGGGGCGCCGCCGTGACCGCAGGAGTCGGCGTAGGGCTGTACGACTGGTCGATTGCGGCGGAGCGGTCGCAGGTGGTGAAAATAGTTGCGCCGAATCCCGCCAACCGGCAGCGTTATGACGAACTGCTGGGCCTGTTCACCGAAAGCTACCTGGCGTTGGCGCCGGTCTATGCCCAGTTAGCAAAGATTAGAGATTAGAGATTGGAGATTAGGCGATTGGGAATTTGATCTTTGTGGACTCAGGTTGCCCAAACGAGAATGCTTACTCTTTAATCTCCTAATCTCCTAATCTTCAATCTCTCACACAAAACGAGTACATCATGGCTGATCTATTCTCTGCACTCACTCCCTGGCAATGGGCGCTGGCTGCCCTGGGCGCCTATCTCGTCGGCATCTCCAAAACCGGCATCGCCGGTCTGGGCGTCTTTGCGGTGGCGCTTTTTGCGAGCGCGCTGCCCGCACGCGAATCGACCGGCGTCGTGCTGGTGATCCTGATCGCAGCCGACGTCGTGGCCGTTATCACCTACCGGCGGCAGGCCAGTTGGCCGCATCTGTTGCGTCTCTTTCCGTGGGCCGCAGCGGGCATCATCCTCGGCTATCTGGTTATGGGCCGCATCGACAGCGCGACGACGCAGCGGCTGATCGGTGTGATCCTGGTGGTAATCGTGATCGTCCACTTCTGGCGGCGGATGCAGACGCAGACACTGGTCGCGCTGGAAGCTGAAGCCAAGCCCCACCCACTGCTGGCGGCGCTCACCGGCGTCAGCGCCGGCTTTACGACGATGGTCGCCAACGCGGCCGGCCCGATCATGATCATCTATCTGCTCGCCATGCGTCTACCCAAGTACATCTTCATGGGCACCGCGGCCTGGTATTTCTTTATCCTCAACCTCTTCAAAGTGCCCTTTTCCTACAGTCTGGGGCTGATCAACTTTGACTCGCTCCAGATCAGCCTGCTGCTGGCGCCGGTGGCGGTGGCCGGCGCGCTGACCGGCCGCGTGCTGATCCGCCACATCAACCAGCAGGTCTTCGAACTGCTGGCGCTGGCGCTGACGCTGGTCGCCGGGCTACGGCTGTTGTTCTAGCGGGAAAGCAACCACGAAGATACCAAGTGCACAAAGCAGCACAAAGAGACAACGGCCTCTTGGCAGGTTTGATCTATGCGGCTGCCCAATTTTGCAACACCGGCAGCCACGCCCAGTAACTTATAAACACCAGGAGAAGCATGATGCTAAGCGTAGCCAAGGCGATGCGCTTGCGTCGCCTTGGCATAGCCTTGCGCACAAGCCAGTGGAGCGCGGCCAGCCCAAAGAGGAGCGGTTCGAGGAGGAAGATTGGGTCGGTGAGATAGGCCCACAGCCCGCCTTCGACCACGCGCGGCGGCGGAAAACCGATCATGGCGCGACTGAATGGGTAAAAGAGCGGCGTGCCATGCGCGATCACATCCAGCAGCAGGTGCGAAAGCCCGGCACCGCCCGCCAACATCAGCGGCAGGCTACAGAACGGCAGACGGCGCAGGCCGCGTAGTCCCATCCCTAGCGCCAGCAGTCCCAGATAGCCGAACAGGCTGTGGGTCCAAAGCCAGCTATGGTTGGCAAATCCACGCCAGACGATGTTGTAGATGACATCGCTGTCGGGCAGAACGGTGAAGGTAAAGGCGGTGGCCCACATCAGCCCGCGCCGCCACCGGCGCACCTCAGTTGGGTAGCGTGTCTGGGCAGATTGCGCCAGAAAATAGCCAGGGACCAAATGGGTGAGCAGCATATTCTTCCTCACGCATGACAGCTACCGACAATTTACTTCCGCCGCTATCTCCAAACGACCACAGAAGATCGATGGTTTCGCTGGCAATGAAAACCGTTTTACAGCATGTTGCCTTTGCACGCGTTTGGTGCTGATGGTATGACAGAACACTGCTGCTTGTCCGCCGTAGCACAAACGACGAGCAAGCACTGAACATATGAACGCAAATGAACACTTGACACCACCCCAAAGCCGTGCTACACTAAACGCGGTCGTTTGCTCGGTGGTGTTCACATGAACAGAAGGAAGCACCACAGTGACGGACAGCACGCTGCTCTATAAAATCGCCAAAGCTTATTACGAAGATGCGCTCACGCAGGACCAGATCGGCAAACGCTTCGGCCTGTCGCGCATCAAGGTGTCGCGCCTGTTGCAGTTGGCACGGCAGAGCCGGGTTGTCCAGATCACAATCCTGCCGCCGGCTGACTCCTTTGGCGATGTCGAGCGCGAGCTGGAAAAGGCATATGGGCTGGATGAGGTGGTCGTCGTCCAGTACAGCGACGATGCAGAAGATATTGTCACCCAATTAGGGGTGGCCGCGGCCGGTTATCTGGCGCGCAGCCTCAGCGACCAGCAGGTGCTCGACCTGAGTTGGGGCACGACATTGCTGGCGGTGATCGATGCGCTGGCGTCGCAGAGTCTGCCCGACCTGCGCGTGGTGCAGATGCTCGGTGGTCTGGGCCGGTTGGAGTCGGAGACTTACGGCGCCGACCTGACCATGCGCATGGCGCAGACGCTGGGGGCGAGGATGCGGCTGTTGCCTTCACCCGGCATCGTGGCGAGCAAGCTGGTGCGCGATGCGTTGCTGCAAGATGTCAATATTGCTGAGACGCTGGCGCTGGCTGCACGCGCTGATCTGGCGCTAGTCGGCATCGGCGCCCCGATGAGCGACTCGGTGATCGTGGAAGCCGGCATCCTCAACACGGCGGAGCTGGCAGAGCTGAAGGCGATGGGCGCGGTGGGAGATATTGCCCTGCGTTTCTTTGACGCCGAGGGGCGCGCCATTGATCACGCGATCAACGACCGCATCATCGGTCTTGACCTGGCGCAGATCCGGCGCATCCCACGCGTCATCGGGGTTGCTGGCGGCGACGGCAAATACGAGGTCATCCGCGGGGCCGTGCGCGGGCGCCTTGTCGATGTGCTGATTACCGATGAAATGACGGCCACTCGTTTGCTACAGGAAACCATACCGGAGATGCTCATGGCGAGTTGATCGCCTCACTTCCCTTCCTGTAACAACCTGGTGGCCGCAACAACCACATAGTTTCAAGCCTCAAATAGGTTCATTGAAAGAGAGCGCTTGTATGCAGCTGTTGGACCACTTGCGGAAACGCCAGGCGGACGGCCACCCGATTCGGGTGGGGTTGGTCGGCTGTGGTCAGGAAGGATCGGGCATGGTGCATGTCACTCGGCAGATGGCAGGGCTGGAGACATTCGCCATTGCCGACATCGATGTGCAGCGCCCGCTGCGCACCCTGCAGACGCTGGGCATCGCGGAGTCGGCCATTTGCGTAACCGAGCAGGTGGGCGCGGCCGAGGACGCGCTGCGCCGCGGCGACTATGTCGTCACGCCGGACGCGCTGCTGCTGCCCCAACTGGAGAGCCTTGATGCGCTGGTCGAAGCGACCGGCGTGGCCGAGGTCGGCGCACAGGTGGCGTGGCACGCCATCATGCAGAAGAAGCATGTCGTCATGCTCAACGTCGAGACGGATGTGACGGTCGGTCTCATCCTCAGCCGGCTGGCCGAAAAGGTGGGTTGCGTCTACACCGCCTCCACCGGCGACGAACCCGGCGTCTGCAAACAGCTCTACGACTTTGCCACCGGCCTCGGCTTTGAGGTGGTATGTCTGGGCAAGGGCAAGAATAACGTCATCAACTACTACGCCACGCCCGAAAGCTGCCGCGCCGAAGCCGAAGCCAAGAATATGAACCCCAAGATGCTGGCGGCCTTCAAGGATGGCACCAAGACGATGGTCGAGCTGGCGGCGATGGCGAACGCCACCGGTCTCGTGCCCGATGTGCCGGGCGCACACGGCGCCAAGGTCGATGTCGCCGATCTAAACAAGGTCTTTGTCCCCGCCGCAGATGGAGGCATTCTGAGCCGGCGCGGCTGCGTCGATTACTCGGTGGGCAAGGTGGCGCCCGGCGTCTTCGCCGTCATCGCCACGCCCGACGCGCACATCCGCGCCGACCTCAAGTTCTACTCGATGGGCGAGGGACCCTACTACACGCTCTACCGCCCCTTCCACCTGTGCAGCATCGAGACGCCGCAGGCCGTAGCCGAGGCCGTGATCTACGGGGAGGCCGTGCTCAAACCGCAGGCGCTGGTGGCCGAGCTGGTCAGCGTCGCCAAGCGCGACCTCAAGGCCGGCGAACGATTGGGCGGCATTGGCAGCGCCGACTTCTTCAGTCGCATCTACACCCGCGCCGAGGCGCAGGCGCTACACGGCATTTCCATGGGGCTGACTGCGGGCGGTCGCGTGACCAAAGATATTGGCCGGGGCGAGCTGCTGACGGCGGAGAATTTTGCGCCGGATACCACCTCGTTGATCTACACGCTACGGCAGATGCAGGAGACGTTGGCATAGGCGACCTATTCTTCGATAGGTCTCGGATTTGACGGAAAAGGCCGGATAGTTTTTGAGTAAAATTTGCAGTCATCCGCCAAATCCGTCTCATCTGTGGTCTATGAAAACCAGCCTGAAGCATGGTGAATCTCGAAAGAGTCCAGGGATGAAGGCAGTTGTTGTCCGTGCGCCGATGGCGTTTGCTGTCGAAGAAGTGTCGGCCGGCGGCGCCACATTCGGCAGGCTGCTGCTCGGCGCAACATCCGCGTCGAGAAGGGCGCCACATCGACGGCCGGCGCCGGCGATTAGCACCGCCGGGTGTAGATGAGCCGCTGGTTGGTACGGCACGGAGAAACCGAGTTTCTCCAAGAAACTCGGTTTCTGGCTGCTGGAGCAGGCAACTGCCGCAGCAAGGATTCACCATCCCCCCCTTTCACGTGTACACCTGCGCCCGGCCAGTTGCAGTTTGCGGGCAATGCCGCCTCACCGCGGCCAGCACAAGCAGAGGGTAGTTCGAGATAGCCAAGGAGAGAAATGGATGAGATGAAACCAGACAAGAGGATGTGTTGCCGACGTTCGTGTTTCACACCAACTACTAGTAAGGAGAAGAAAGATCCAATGCGTAACCATAGCAACATTGTGAAGTTTTTGACCGTGGCGCTGCTCTTCGCCATGGTTGCCAGCGCCTGTGTGGCGACGCCGCCCGCGGCCGCGCCAGCCGCCGGCGAGCAACCGGCCGCGGACAGCGGCGCGGCTGCCGAACAGCCGGCCGCCAGCGGCGAAAAGGTCGTGCTGCGCTGGGCCAACATCTTCGACGCGACAGGCGTGGAGAAATGGCAGCCCATTGTCGACGCCTTCGAGGCGAAGTATCCCAACATCGAGATTTCCAGTGAGTCGACCGCCGGCAGCGGCGCTGCCGTCTACCCCGATCTGCTGAAGACTTCCATGGCCTCCGGCAGCCCGCCAGATGTCTTCTTCATGTGGGGTGGCTCGATTGCACAGCCCTTCATCGACGCCGGGCAGGTAATGGACTTGGGTCCGTACTATGAGAAATTTGAGTGGAACGGAAAGTTCGCACCGTGGGTCGTCGACCGAATTTCATATGACGGCAAAACCTATGGCGTTCCCTTCAATGCCCTCGGTATGGGCTTCTGGTATCGCACCGACATCTTCGCAGAAAATGGCTGGACGGTCCCGACCACCTTCGCCGAGCAGGAAGAACTCTGCGGCAAGATGAAGGATGCCGGCATGTACTGCGTGAGTCTGGGCGGCAAGTTCGGCTGGCACACAATGCGTGTCCTTGACTACTTCATCGAACACACTTGTGGCCCGGAACTGCATGACAAACTGAACCGTCTCGAAGAGAGCTGGGACCAGCAGTGCGTCATCGATGCCTATACGATCTTCCAGACGTGGATCGACAACGGCTGGGTCGTGCCGGACTTCCTGACCGTCTCGCCCGATGACTCGCGCTTCCCCTTCTTCGCTGGGGATGCCGGCCTGGTCCTCGAAGGTGTGTGGTATGAAGGCGTGCTCAAGAACAACGAGCAGGATGTCGCCAACTTCGACTTCTACCTGCCGCCCACCGACCAGGAACCGCTACGCTTCTCGGCCTTCCCCGAACAATGGATGATCCCGGCCAGTGCAGCCCATCCCGACGAAGCCGCCGAGTTCATCAATTTCATCACCAGCGCCGAAACACAGAAGCAGTTCCCGGACAACTTCGCCAATTCGGCGACCGTAGGCGTCAACCCGGACTGCAACGAGTGGCCGCTGAGCTGCCGATGGCGTGACATCATCTTGACCGCCACGGATACGCATCCGCCGACGGATCAGGCCTTTGTCAAGGAGCTGATGGATGGCTTCTTTGAAGTGCAGGACTCGATCGTTGCCAAGCGCTTCACCCCGGAAGAGGGCGCCGCATTGATGCAGCAGCGCGTCGAGGAGTGGCAGGCGCAGCAGTAACGCAGGTAAGTTAGTTGTAATCTCTACTCTCTTGATCCCCTAATCTCTTTCTCAACGAGATTAGGGGATTAGGAGATTGAGCAATTCGTTTAGACGAGAAGGGGAAGAACATCACCAATGGCTACAGCAATCAATCCGCAGGCCGGGACGCGCCGCAAGCCCAAGCAGCGGCGGCCGCGCTTTCGCTTCACCCCCTACCTGTTTCTGGCGCCGGCGCTGGTCTGGTATCTGGCCTTTCTCGTCTATCCCATGTACCAGTCACTGACGATCAGCTTCATGGACTGGGACGGCCTATCAGCCAATATCCGCTTTATCGGGCTGGAGAACTACCGGCGCATCTTCTTTGAGGATGAGACAGCGCGGCGCGCGCTGTGGAACAACATTCTGTGGACGCTGGGCACGCTGCTGATTCCGACCACGATCGGGCTGGGGCTGGCGGTGGCGCTCGACCGCAAGCTGCGCGGGCGCACGGTGTTGCGCGCGCTCTTCTACGGCCCGGCCGTGCTGCCGATGGTGGCGGTGGGCATGATCTGGGCGTGGATGTACAACCCGCAGTTCGGCTTTATCAACTATGTGCTCAAGGCGGTCGGGCTGGGCTTTCTGGCGCGTGGCTGGCTCTCGGTCTTTGAGACCGCGCTGCCCGCCACCTTTCTCACCGCGGTGTGGGGCGGCGTCGGCTTCCCGATGGTGCTCTACCTGGCCGCGCTGCAAGCCATCCCGCAGGAGCAGTACGAGGCGGCCAAGATGGATGGCGCCAATGGCAATCAGCTTTTCTGGAGGATCACCCTGCCCTGGCTGCGCGAGGCCAATGTAATCGTCTTCTCGCTAGCGGTGATCAACTCCTTCAAGACCTTCGACCTGATCTACACCATGACCTACGGCGGTCCTGGCCGCTCGACGCAGGTGCTGGGGACGTGGATGTACTTCCACGCCTTTCAGTATTACAACGCCGGCTATGGCGCGGCGATCGCCTGGGTGATCGCAATGATCACGCTAGTCATGGCGATCCCGTACATCCAGCGCATGTCGCGCGATTGAGAAGAAGGCGATCACGAAGTCATGCAGCTGGCAGCGCATCAGGGATTGACAGGGAAGGAATCGGGACAGACATGGAAGATTTGGCAGGGAGTGTGGCGGATGACCACGGCAGAACAGGTACAAGCATGACACAGAAATCGACCAGTATGAAGGCGCAGGAACGCCTGACCAACACGCTACTCTATGTTTTGTTGATCGGCATGGCCGTCGTCTGGCTGGTGCCCTTCATCATTATTGCGCTCACCTCGGTGCGTAGCATGGGTGATCTCATTAGCAACGGCGTTTTTGCCTGGCCGAAGGAGTTTGTCTTCGCCAACTTCGAGCGGGCGTGGAATATCGGCAACTTCTCCACCTACTTCCGCAACAGCTTGATCCTGATCATTCTCAAGGTGCCGCTGGGCATCGTGATCGCGTCGCTGGCGGCCTTTCCGCTGGCAAAGATGCAGTTCCGCTTCAGCGGCTTCATCTTTGTTTTCTTTCTGATCGGCCTTGCCATTCCAGTGCACGTCACGCTGACGCCGCTGCTGGTGATGATGAAGCAGCTTGGCATTCAGGGCACGCTGGCCGCGCTGATCCCGCCGTATGTAGTTTTTGGCCTGCCCTTTCAGATCTTCGTGATGCGCGGCTTTTTCCGCACCGTGCCGTCGGAACTACTGGAGGCGGCGCGGCTCGATGGCGCCACCGAATGGGGCAACTTCTGGCGCATCCTGATGCCGCTTTCGGCGCCGGCGCTGGCCACGCTCTTTATCATCGACGCGCTGAGCACCTGGAACGAGCTGCTGATGGCCCTGGTGCTGATCAGTTCCAACGAGTCGCGCACGGTGCCGGTCGGTCTACTCCAGTTTCAGGGACAGTTCTCGTCGCAGTACACACAGTTGATGGCCGGCGTCCTCATCTCGATCACGCCGATTATTTTGCTCTACGTCTTCTTGCAGCGCTACATGGTCGCCGGTCTCACCGCCGGCGCGCTCAAGGAATAAGATATCATTAGTTACGTGCCGGGGACGGGCTACAAGACTTCTGCTTAACCACGCGGTTTGTAGCCCGTCCCCGGCACGTAAAGCAAAAGGACTCACCAAGCATGATGTCACAGCAAATGCACGACCAGCCGCCCAAACTTGCCGTCCATCCGAACGGCTATCTCGTCACCGCGACGGGCCAGCCCTTCTTCTATCTCGCCGACACAGTGTGGATGGCCTTCCCCAACCTGACGCTCGACGAATGGGCGCGCTATCTGGCGCAGCGCCGGCTGCAGGGCTTCAACGCGCTGCAGATCAGTATCCTGCCGGTGACGCACGACACGAGCATGTCGCCGCAGAACATCGACCCCTTCCTGCCCGATGCGGATGGCAATTGGGATTTCAGCGCCTACAACGAAGCTTATTTTGCCAAGGCCGAAACCATGGTGGAGATGGCGGTTGATCAGGGATTTACGCCGGTGCTGGGCGTGCTCTGGTGCAGCTACGCACCGGGGACGCGCTGTTCGGAGCACAGCCCGGTGGCGTCGGCCATGCCTTTCGACGCGGTCGCGCCCTTCGCTGCGTTTGCCGCCGAACGCTTCAAGCGCTTCAACCCCATCTTCTTTATCAGCGGCGACACGCGCTTCGAATCGCCGCAGGAAGCGCCCTACTACATGGCCGCGCTCGCAGCAGTGCGCGCCGTCTGCCCCGACGCGCTGCTGACGATGCACCTGCACCCGCAGGGCGACCTGCCGCGCGAATTTATCGACGCCGTCGACTTTTACATGTACCAGTCTGGCCACGACGCAAACACCCAGCACCAGCCCTACACCTTCGCCGAGAAATTCGCCGCCTATGCGGTCAAGCGGCCGGTCCTCAACAGCGAGCCGCCCTACGAAGGGCACGGTCGCATCGGCACGCGCACGCGCTTCAACGCCTTTGACATCCGCAAAGCGACCTGGCAGAGCCTGCTTTCCGGCGCCAAGATGGGCATCACCTACGGCGCGCACGGTGTGTGGAGCTGCCACAAGCGCGGCATGAATTTTCTCAACGCGCACCGCTCCTTTGAACCCTTCACCTGGGAAGAGGCGCTGCTGCTCGACGGCAGCTGGGATGTCGGCTTTGCCCGCTGGCTCTTTGAGCGCTACAACCTCTTCGCCACCGATCCGACCGCGATCGTGCTTGGTGAGGACAAAGAAATCCGCGCCGCGGCCAGCGCCGACCTGGCGACGATTGCGATCTACAGCCCCTATGCCTTTGACATCGACGTGGCGGTGGATTTGACCGGCTATCGCTGCGTGCTGATCGACCTGGCGACGCGGCGCGTCATGACGCCGGAGGTGCAGGCGAGCGAGCGCTCGCGCATCGGCATGTCGCGCGTCAACGCCGACACCCTGTTCCTGGCTGTCAAGCAGCCCATCTCAGAAAGCTGAACGATCTATGCACGACAGCATCCATCCCTGGCAGGCGACCGAACTGACCTTCACCGCCGTGCAGCGCTACGACAACCCGTACACGGACGTGGAACTCTTTGTCCAGTTTCGCCATGAAAGCGGCGTCGAGCTGGTGCGCCCGGCCTTTTGGGATGGCGGCAACACGTGGAAGGTGCGCTTTGCCTCGCCGCTGGAGACCGGAAGCTGGCAGTGGCAGAGCTTTAGCGCGCCGCGCGATGAGGGGCTGAGCGGGCAGCGCGGAACGCTGCGCGTCGAAGCCGCAGCGTCTGCCAACCGCTTCGAGCGCCACGGTTTCTGGCGCATCCTGCCGGGCGAGCGCAACCTGCACTATGCCGACGGCGCGACGGCGCTGCTCGTCGCTGACACGGCCTGGGCGCTGCCCTGGCGCGCCACGCACGAACAGTGCGAGCTCTACGCCCAGCAGCGCCAGGCGCAGGGTTTCAACGCGACCCTCCTGATGTCGGTGCAGCCCGACCGCCGTGCGCGCGGCCCGCGCAGCCGCACCGAGCATGACGGCTTTGACGTCGGTTTTGAAGATCTACCGGACGGCCACCTCAACCAGATCAACATCGCCTATTTCCAGTATTTGGATGGGCTGGCCGGCATTCTGCGCCGCCATGAAATCGTGCCGGTCTGGAACCCGGTCTTTCACGGCTATGGCTGGAAGGGATTGGATGTGGCCGGGCCGGTGATCCCGCCCGTCGAGTATGCGCGCTACTGCCGCTATCTGGTCGCACGCTACGGCGCGCAGCCTGCCGTCTGGCTGGTGGCGGCTGACGGCGACGGACTTGCGACGGGCGTCGATCCGGGCGGCTGGGAGATCGAGCGCTGGGATGCGTACCAGCAGCCGACCGGCATCCACTACGCGCCGCACCAGGATCCATGGGCCTACCAGGATCGCGCCTGGCTCGACTTTCAGTGGTGTCAGACCGGACACAGCGGCGAACACCGGCCGCAGCGCGTGGCGGTGATGTGGGAACAGCGTCCGATCAAGGCCGTCGCCAACGGCGAGCCGACCTACGAGCATATCGGTGAGCCGGGGCGGGCCGCAGGTTGGTGGCAAGGCCATGAGGCGTGGAGCAACCTGACCGCCGGCGGCACAATGGGCGTCGTCTACGGTGCGGGCAGCCTGTGGCAGTGGCGGCTCGACGCGCAGGAGCCGCACGAACCGTGGTGCATGGCGCGCGACGCGGGCTGGCGCGAGGCGCTTGACTTTGAAGGCGCCCGCTACGTCGGCGTGATCGCGAAAATCTTCGACGGTCTGCCCTTTGCCGGCATGGCGCCCGATTATCGCCATACCTATGGCCGCGCCGCGCTGATCGCACCGGGCAAGCTCTTCATCGTCTACCTGCCCGACGGCGGCCTGCTGCAGATCGAGCCGGTGCGCAGCGTGGATCTGCCCAGGCGCTATCGGGTGATCGACCCGACCACGGGCGCCGTGCTTGCCAGCGGCGAAGGGCACGACGGCATTGCCATCGAGTCCGGCGCACCGCGCGTGGTGATCTTTGCCGATATTGAGAACGATGTGGCTTAAGGCGGAAGAATCGACCACGGATTCAGCGGATTTGACGGATATTCACGGATTCATCCAAAAAACATCCGTGTCAATCCGCCAAATCCGTCAAATCTGTGGCCCATTGCGTCCAGGCTCAATCGCGACTGACTCTGGCAGATGACAGAAAGAATGAATGACAACGACGCGGTTTAGTGAAAAAGAATAGACCGCGGATTCGGCGGATTTGACGGATGTTCACGGATTTATCAAGAGCATCCGTGTCAATCCGCCTAATCCGTCAAATCCGTGGCCCATTGCGGTGAGGTTCACCGCGATTGACTTTGGCAGATGACAGGAAGAATCATGACGACCAATCAGCAGATCGAACAATGGGGTATATTTGAGTTGGCGCTTGACGGCAGCGCGGCGGGCAATCCCTTCCAGGATGTCCAGCTTGTGGCGCACTTTGCATACAAACACCGCACGGTCGCGGTGGATGGCTTCTACGACGGCGACGGCGTCTATTGCGTGCGCTTCATGCCCGACGTGCAAGGCGAGTGGCGCTATCGCACGCAGAGCAACCTGGACGCGCTGGATGGCGTGGAAGGGAGCCTCACCTGCGTGGCGCCCGGCGCGGGCAACCACGGGCCGGTGCACGTCGCCAACACCTATCACTTTGCCTACGCCGATGGCACGCCCTACAAACAGATCGGCACGACCTGCTATGTGTGGAATCTGCAAGGGACAGAACTGGAGGCGCAGACGCTGGCGACGCTGGCGCAGGCGCCCTTCAACAAGATTCGCTTCTGCGTCTTCCCCAAACACTATCGCTACAACGAGAACGAGCCGGAACACTATCCCTTTCCCTGTCTCGCCCAGGGCAGCAGCGCATGGACGGGCAGCTATCAGGTCGACATCAAGGAGGGCTGGCGCTTTGACTTCGAGCGCTTTGTGCCGGCCTATTTTCAGCACCTGGAAGATTGCGTCGCCAAGCTGTGTGAGCTGGGGATCGAGGCCGACATCATTCTCTTCCACCCCTACGACCGCTGGGGCTTCGCCACGATGCGCGCCGAGCAGGACGACCGCTATCTGCGCTATGTGGTGGCGCGGCTGGCCGCCTATCGCAACGTCTGGTGGTCGATGGCCAACGAGTACGACCTGATGCCGCACAAGTCGATGGCTGACTGGGACCGCTTCTTCCGCGTGGTGCAGGAGAGTGATCCCTACCAGCATCTGCGCTCGATCCACAACTGTCGCGAATTTTACGACCACAGCAAGCCGTGGGTCACGCACCAGAGCATCCAGCGCCCCGATCCCGGACAGGCGGTGCTATGGCGCAGTCAGGTGAAGAAGCCGGTGGTGGTGGACGAATGCTGCTACGAAGGGGACATCCCGAACGGCTGGGGCAATATCTCGGCGCGGGAGATGGTGCACCGCTTCTGGCAGGGAACGGCGGCGGGCGGCTATGTCGGCCACGGCGAGACCTACCTTCACCCGGACGCGATCCTGTGGTGGTCGAAGGGCGGCGTGCTGCACGGCAAGAGCGCGCCGCGCCTGGCTTTCCTGCGCGAGCTGCTGGAAGCCGGGCCGCCATCCGGCCTCGACCCGATCGGCGGGGTGGTGAATGCGCTGCCCTGCGCTGGCAAGATGCACGCGTACTACCTGATCTACACCGGCGTCGCGCAGCCCGCCCTGCTCGAAGTCACGCTGCCGGAAGACGAAGAATACCGCGCCGAGGTGATCGACACCTGGGGCATGAGCGTGACGCCCGGCGAACTCTACGGCGGCCAGGCAGAGATTGCAATGCCGGGCAAGGCGTATCATGCGCTGGTGTTGAGGCGAGTAGAGCAGTAGGTCATCCAACCTTCCAGGAAGCTGCGAGCTTCCAGGAAGCTCGCAGCACAGGCAGGATTCTCATGAAGATTCTCATCATTGGCGGCACCGGTCTGATCAGCACAGCCATCACGCGCCAGTTGCTTGCCCGTGGCGATGCGGTGACGCTCTACAACCGTGGACAGACGCCGCTGCGCGTCGATGGCCCTGTGCGCAGCATGACCGGCGACCGCACCGACTTTGCCGCGTTCGAGTCGCAGATTGCGGCCGCCGGCGCCTTCGACTGCGTGATCGACATGGTCTGCTACCACCCGGACGAAGCAGAAAGCGCGGTGCGCACCTTTGCCGGGCGCACCGGGCACTACATCTTCTGCAGCACGGTGGATGTTTATACAAAGCCGGCTGCACACTACCCGATCCGCGAAGATGCCGAACGACAACCGGACCCGGCCTTTGGCTATGCCTTCGACAAGGCTGCCTGTGAAGCCGTGCTCTTTGCAGCCCACGCACGCGGCGAACTGCCCGTCACCATCATTCGCCCGGCGCACACCTACGGCGAAGGCGGCGCGATCCTGCACTCGCTTGGCTGGGCAACGCACTACATCGACCGGATTCGCCGGGGTCGGCCGATCCTGGTGCATGGCGACGGAACATCGTTGTGGGCATCCTGTCATGTCGACGATGTGGCCGCCGCGTTTGTCAACACTGCCGGCCGGCCAACGACGCAGGGCAAGGCCTATCATGTTGCCGGCGAAGCGTGGCAGAGCTGGAACCAGTACCATCAGCGCGTGGCAGAGGCCTTGTCTGCGCCGCCACCCACCTTCGTGCATATTCCCAGCGACCTGCTGGCGCGCGCTGTGCCGGAGGCCAATTGGTGCCGTCTGAACTTTCAGTTTGACAACATCTTTGACAATCAGGCCGCACGCCAGGAGATCGGGTTTCGATACACCATCCCGTGGGTCGAGGGCGTGCGGCGCACCGTCGCCTGGCTCGACGATCATCAGCGCGTTGAGCCGAGCAGCGGGGCTGACCTCGAAGATCGGGTGATTGCCGCATGGCAACAAGCAGAGGAAACAATGATCGGTCGTTTTACCAATGTCTGAACCGTGTACAGAAGCAAATGGAGATCACGAACATGAATCGCAAATATTCCGCCGTCGCCGTCGTCTTTGCCAACTGCGCCGACCGCTACGTCCTGCAAGGCTACACCGAGTCGCGCACCTTCGACCAGATGCTGGCCGACGCGCAGCAGGTCGAGGGGCTGACCGGCATCGAGGTGATCGGCGGCTGGCACATCAACGACCAGAACCAGCACGCCGTCGTCAAGCAGATCCACGACGCCGGCTTCCAGCTTGCCTGCGTCATCCCCGAAATCTGGGCTAACCCGAAGTGGGGCTGGGGCACACTGGCCGCCACCGACCCCGGCATCCGCCGCGACGCCATCGACCGCATCAAGGTGGCGATGGATCTGGCCGCCAGCACCGGCTGCAACCACGTCAGCCCGTGGCCCGGCCACGACGGCTGGGACTATGTCTTCCAGGCCGACTACCTCAAGATGTATGACTGGATGCTCGAGGGGCTGGAAGCGTGCGCCAACCACAATCCCAACGTCAAGATTTCGCTCGAGTTCAAGCCCAAAGAGCCGCGCATGCACATCATGATCGACAGCACAGCCAAGGCGCTGCTCTTTGTCAACACAATCAACAAACCCAACCTGGGCATCAACCTCGACGTGGGCCACGCCAACATGGGCGGCGAGACGCTGGCCGAAGCCGTGGCGCTGATGAAGCGCTTTGGCAACCGCCTGCTGCATCTGCACCTCAACGACAACTACCGCGCCACCGACGACGATATGATCCCCGGCTCCGTGCATACGCTGGAGTGGGTCGAGTTCTTCTACTGGCTGGAGCGCACCGGCTACGACGGCTGGCTCTCGCTCGACATCTTCGCCTATCGCGAGCGCGACAAGGTTGCGGTCGGGCGCGAGGCGCTGGCCTGGCTGGAAACCTTCGCCAAAGCCGCCGAGCGCATCGACAAACAGGAGGCGGAAGCAATCTTCGCCAGCGGCGACGCCATGCAGGCCCAGGCCATGCTGCGCCGCGCGCTCTTTGGTGGATAAAGCCAGGGTTCTCCTTTTGATGCCGCCACCCTTGCGCAAAGCGCAAGGGTGGCGGCAAAGAACAGACCTGATTGAAAGGAAGCTAGACCATGACCGATCATGAGATGCTGGAGCTTGGGCGCGAGGTGGTGCGCGCCGAAGCCGCAGCAATCGAGGCAGTGGCAGAGCAACTTGACCCGGCCTTTGTCGCCGCTGCCCGCCTTGTTGCCGGTTGTCCGGGCGTCATCCTGACCACCGGCTCCGGCACCTCCGGCACGATCGCACGGCGGCTGGCGCATCTGCTCGCCACCTGTGGCATGCACGCCTTCTTCGTGCACCCGGCCGACGCGCTGCATGGCCCGTCGGCGGCAGTCGCGCCCGGCGACGTGCTGATCGCGCTCTCCAAAGCGGGCAAGAGCGCCGAGATCAACCACTTTGCGCGCGTCGCGCGCCAACGCGGCGGCCAGGTGATCAGCCTGACCTGGAAGCCGGACTCTGAGCTGGCGGAATTGAGCGACGTGGTGCTGGTGCAGCCCAACGCGGTGGAGGCCGAAGGTGAGGGCGTCCTGCCCTTTGGCAGCACGCTGGCCGCCGGCGCGCTCTGCGATGCGCTCTGCCTGGCAGTCAAAACAATGCGCGGCTTCGACCTGGCCACGCTCACACAGACGCACCCTTCCGGCGCGACCGCAGAATTGGTGAAGAAATAGACCACGGATTGAACGGATTAGACGGATCAAAGCGGAT
>Ga0073899_10000375_pt1 | contig 41005 bp, 73 predicted proteins | sample KloWWTmetaKNB5Ph_FD_88975 | JGI IMG/M metagenome (GOLD analysis project Ga0073899, IMG submission 88975) | Active sludge microbial communities from Klosterneuburg, Austria, studying microevolution and ecology of nitrifiers - Klosterneuburg... | ecosystem: Engineered > WWTP > Aerobic digester >... | reverse complement strand
CCTCGTTCATCAGCGCGGCCTCGGCCTCGCTCAGTTGGCGGTAGCCGGTGATCTTGGGTTGCGTGAAAGTTTCCATGTCGTCCTTCTGTCCTGCCGGCGTCGAGGGTGCCGGCTTGCCCGTTACGTGAACTCAAGCTCTCGCTGAGACTCATCGACCACCGGCCGTGCCCGCGGCAGGCCACCGAACATGCGGACGTACTTCGCCCGCGGCAGTCCGTCCTTGCGAAGAGTCGCGGCCAGAACACGCGGCAGGCCCAGGTTCAGCGCGCACACGGGTCCGACCGGGCCGGAGTCGATCCAGCCGGCGGGCTCCTTGATGCCGCGGCCACACCAGGCGCAGCGAAGCGGCGTCACTTCCGCAACTCCTTGGCGATCTCGGTGGCGATGTGCAAATCCGACTTAGGCCAGTCCTGAAACATGCCGGTGATGGACTGCCCATAGAGCCCGGTCGCATCGAACATCACCGAGTGCGTCTTGCCGTCGATCTCGCACACCAGGGCATGCACATGGCCGCCTGCATCGCGCGTGCGCACGTTCTTTGCGCACGGCACCAGCTTGGCCACCTCGCGGGCGATGACTGAGAGGTTCACGCCCAGCCAGCCTTCGCAGCCAGCACGGCCGCCTCGATCAGCGTCATCTTCAGCCGCTCCCTGATCTGCGAGCGCTGCGCCTCTACTGTTTTCAGGCCCTTCCCCGACGCCTTGGCGATCTCGCTGCTATCCAGCCCCTTGCACAGCAGCACCAGCACGTCACGCTGCGCCGGGGTCAACGGGGCCAGCTCCTGCAGCGCCTGGGCGCGCTCTTGGGCCATCTGTTCCAGCTCTGTCATGTCCGCCCCCAAACAAGCATCGCCGCGTCGCGCCCGTGCGATGACGTGCGCCCGGTCCATCCCGTCAACTTTGCGAACTGCGCCGCGTCCAGCTTCGCGCCCTTGGACTGCGGGCTCACCGGCTTGAACGGGACGCCTTCGAGCCCGCGCAGGAACTCCTCCCAGATCGAGCAGTCGCGGCGAATGGAGCCGGCCCCCTGCAGCGCCTCGCGGCCCTTGGCCCCGAACCACGTCCGCAGCCGCGCATCCTCGAACACGACGGAGTGCAGCGAACCGAAGTCGGCCATCATCTTGACCATTGTCATGGCGGCGGTGATGGTCGTCGTCTGCACGTCCACCAGTTTGCGGTCGGTGCGCGACCAGATGGCGAGGCCGGTGTGAACACCGGGATCGACGCCGACGATGCGGTCCTGCATCATGCCGCCACTTCCAGCGCGGCCACAATGTCGGCCTGCGTTGCATCGACCCTTGCGGCTCGTCTCATGCAGCCGCCCTATCCATAGCCCGCGCGCTCGATTCTTGGCTTCTCCAGACATCGACGGCGGTCTGTGCCGTGACCATCTTCCACCGCAACGCTTCTTCGCGCTCCACGGCTTGCCTCAGGCCCTGCAGGTGCAACAGATAGCTTTCGTCGGCATAGGCGTCGCGTTCCTGCATCGCCGCGCTGCTTTGCGGGCTTGCCTTCATGAGTAACGCCTTCAGACTCTTTCGGTACTCTTCCATGTAGACCCGTTCGGCTCTTGCAGCGGCCAGCTTTGGGCCTGTGTCGTGCATGGCCTGCAGGCTTGTCTGCGGGTCTATTTTGCGTCTGTCGCTCATGCCGCACACGCCCAAATGCACGAAACCGGCGCCCGGTCGGGCTGCACGTCTGCCATGCTAACGGCCGCTGGATACCACCCAGCGTAGCGCCCGAGACTGTCCGACTGCACCAGCCCGTCGCCTTTGGCGTTTTGCAGGTGTACCCCGGCGGTCTTGACTGCGCAGCCCATCGCCGCGGCCACCTCGGCGCGCGTGATCCCGGGCCGACTCTGCACCAGCGCCACGCATTCGGCAGTTCGCGGCCTCATAGCTCTGCCAACGCCCACACACTCGGCACCAACACGGGCGGAGTCCAGTCCGACGCCTGCGGCCAGTGATAGCGCGCCGGGCCTTGGACAACAATTGGCGCCGCTTTGGCCTTGCGCCGCTTCTTTTGGTTTTCCCTGCGGCGCTTCAGCGCCTGTTCGCGGCGTGCGTCCAAAACGCCTGAATCCGCCAGCCGTTGCCGCTGCCGCTGAATCTCTGCGTCACACCCAGCCGCGAGTGACTCGGCATGCTCTGCAGCAGTCCACAGCACGCGCCGACCGGCACGCCTGCAAACCACCTGGCCGAAATCACGGCACAAAGTAGCGGCCTTGTCCAGGGATTCGCGGGACACACACAGCTCTGCAGCGTAGCCCTGCAGCGTCTTGCCCGTGGGGCATCCGCGCATCGCCTGCAGGAGTCTCTCGCGCATCGCGTAGCGGGGCTTTTTCACTCCGTCACCTCCCATTCTTTGACCCACTGGCCGCCGCGTACTTTCGAGCACCTGACCCGCACAGCGCCAGCGGCCTCGGCACGCACCAGCTCTAGGTACACGTCACCCAGCGACAGGCCAGTGATGTACGCGACATGCGAGGCTTCCATGCGCCCTCGCTGGCGCAGGCATTGGAGCGCCGTCATGCCACCCTCCGAATCGCCTGCAGAGCCTTCGCCGCCACCTCTGCAACCTTCGCGCCGTCGATTGGCTTATGGTCCTTCGTGGCTTCAAGGTGCAGGTCCCAATCGCTCAGATGCTTGCCTGCCCGCGGGATGGCCTTCTCTTTTGGGGCGTAGACATCCGTCCATCCGTTCAGCGTCGATTGGTCCAGCGCGGCGTTCGGGTCGTGCCCGGCATCCTTGATGCGCTGCAATTCCTTCAGGATAAGCGTCGCGGCTCTCAGAGTGAATGGCCGGCTTTTCGGCATCGCGCGGCGCATGTCGCAGAACCCTTGCCATGCCTCGGGGTCTAGGTACGCTGGGATTGGTATCAAGAAACGCTCCCAGTAGGGTAGGTCCATGCAAACCCACCCCCTACCCCAATGGGTAAAAGGTGGGAGGTCCACTGTGCAGTGTCTCGGCTTGCGGCTTCTAACCGACCCCAGCCCCGAGAATCAAACCAGGCCGCAGACGTTGAGGGAGTTGCACCCCGCCTGCATAAGCGCCTTCCGAGTTGGCGAATCGGTGTTTTCTCCCGAGCGGCCCATGCAGGCCCACTACTGACGCGCGGGGTGCGATCGGCATGACACCGACCAGCCGATTCTTGCCCGGTGCGCGACGCAGCATGATTGATTCTCTGCATCGCAAACCCAACACCCGATAGCGAATAGCAAAAAGCTATCAATGCGCGCATGTTGATAGCGTCGGCCATGTCAACGCCTCGGCAACATCACAGCAAACGAAAATGACCACCAGGCCGTACAAAGCGCCCATAAACCAGCCCCGTCAAACAAGGCCAGCAGCGCAAGCGCGCAGGAAAACGACGCAAGCCAGCGAGACACTGTAATCATCACGCGCGCACCAGCCGATACACGCGGATGTCCCGGCCACGGTAGCGCCGCGTTTCCCGCTTGATCTGTTCCCCGGTGGCCTTCCACTCTTCCCCGTCGTGCAGGTACACGTTCCCATGCCCGTCGGTCATCTCATCCAGGCGCTTATGCGGCCAGTTCGTACCGCAGTGCAGCATGAGAGCGCGCACGGTGGCGCTTCCGTGCGCCTTCAGGTAGGCATAGATTTGGTCGCAGTGCGTCATTTCTCGCTCCAGTTCTTTACGGCATCAATCCCGGCCTGCGCTATCTCACGCGCGCTGCTGTATTCCCACCACGTCGGCAGCAGCCCGCCAGCGTCAACCATCTCAGCCCTGAAGTGCTCCAGAATCTCAAGCTGGCGTTTCGTGTACGGCCGCTCACGTGGCGACGGGTGCGCCATAGCCACGCCTTGAATGGCGCGCTCCATCGCCTCGCCGGCCAGCTCGCACGCAGCCACGAATGACGCGGTGTCCGGCTTCACGTCGTAGCTGTAGCGCAGCGCTCCATCGGCGTAGCAGTAGCTCACGCGCCACGTCCCGGCCTTCATCACGTCAGCGTGGTCATAGCGCTCGGCGTGGCCCATCACCACGTAGCGCCGTCCTTCTTTGCGGTACAGAGTCGTCATGCCTTCTCCTTGTTGCAGGCCGGGCAGCGCATCGGCACACGGCCCCTAAAGTAGCCCCCAGCGCGCGGGCCTTTGTGGCCGCACATCCAAAGAAGCGGCTGCGGCAGGCTCGGCTGGGCCACCCGAAACGCACGGTCCGGGACGTGGCGGGCTTCGTCGCTGGTCATGCGCTCACCTTTGGCGCCACATAGCGCCGCTCGTCACACACCCACTCGCCATGCAGCCCGATCTTTGCGGCCGGCTCGATAGCATCGGGGGCTTTGGTGCCTGGCCTGAACCGCTCGCAGGCGATGCAGATGCCGGCGTGGGCTACCCGCAGCGGGCGCCAGCGGCCGGGGCAGGGTTGCGTGTCGTCGAGCTTCACTTGACCTCCAGTGCCGCCACAATGGCCGCTTCCAGGTCCGCTATCGAACCTTCGGACGCGGGGGGCTTCGCGCCGCAGTTATGGCAATACCGCTGCCGCTTGGTGAGCATTTCCTCACCGCAGGCCGGGCAATGCGGCAGGTACTCGTCATTGACGCCCCAGCCGAGTGCAGACAGCACCTCGGCCGCGCGCTTCGCTCGCTCACTCATCCTGCGCCTCCGTCAATCCGCGCCACTTGTCAGGCTTGCACATCCAGACATCGCTTTGCAGTTCATCGGTCCAGTATTCGCCATCCCAATGCCAGCGCTCCATCATGGGGCCGTGGTCAAAGCTCAAGCGCACCTCATACCACCCGACGCGGGCCGGCTTAACGCTGGCCGGATACCAAGGTGTCAGCGTCACTTGCACTCCTTGGCGTGCTCGGCATGCAGCCGCAGGATCGCGTCCGCGTGCCTCGGCGGGTTGCCGCTGATCCATCGGCTGATCTGGCTATGGTGCACCCCGAGGCGGCGACTGATTTCCGCCTGGGTGATCCCGCGCCGTAGCAGGTCGGTTAGCATGCGATGCGCTGATTTCATAAGGTCCGATGCTATCACGACAACCGTGCCGGTTTGCACAATACCCTACTTAATCGCGCGGTTTTGCACTTGCGACAATGCACGGTAAGCGTATGATGCACGGCATGCGCTGCACTGAACCCCGGATGTCCCGGCCAGCAGCGCGAGGGGATCGAGACATGTTCGCAACAATCAAGACCAACGGCGCGACAGCCATCGCCATCTACATCCCGCACGACGGGGCAGACAGGTCGCTGCCGATGCTGGCGGCCATGCTTGAGCAAAACGCGGTTTTCATCCGCGAGGGCTATCAAGAACTGACGACCGTCAAGCCCGTGATGAACATCACCTTGGGCGATGAGTTCAGGGCCGAAAGCTACGGTGTCGAAGCGATGGTGCTTTCAATCCCGGCAAGTTCGGCCGTGCTTGAAGATGGATTCGTCGCTGCAAGCCCAGCCGTTTTTGTCAGCGCCGCAAAGGGCATCAAGGCAAAAGAAGACGAGCTGTCGCGCGTTCGCACAGAGCTTTCCTTTGTCAAGTCGGAACTGGCGCGGGTCAAGGAACAGTTGCAAACCTTGGCTGGCGTGGAGGCCGCGTAATGGGCGCCCTACTCCACGCACTGCACACGCACCAGCCGCTGCCGCGCGGCGAGTACCCGACCGCGAAGTGGCCCGAGGGCTGCACGCATCTGCCGACCGCGACACCTGGCCTGGTGCCGGCCGGCATGGTCCGCGCACAGTGGTTGATCGACGCCAACAAGGCGGCGCACACCAGCGGCTTTGAGGTCAAGTGGCACCTGGTTGCCACGGACCACGAAGCGACCATCCGCGCGCTGGCCGACCGGGTGAACGTGGCCGAGGGCAACAACCTGAAGGCTGCGCGCGGCTGCAGCTTGGCCTATCTGGTGTTCGGGCCGCTTGAGGTGGCCGTCGAATACGAGTTCGAGCTCGCATCGGGTGACGGCTGGAACGAGCCGCGCTATGAGGCCAGCGTGAGCGTGCTGCGCGTCTACCTCAACGGCTGCTGGTGCGACGCCGCCGACGTGGCGAGTGCAGATCAGATCAGCAAGTGGGAAGTTGACATCATGGAAGGCGGCGACGAATGAACGCCATCACCAACAACGGCGGGCCGGCATTCCAGTGCTCGCGCTGCGGTGTTGGAGCCGTTCGCAAGCAGGGCCATCAATGGCTGTGCGCGCGGCACTACCGAATTGGGCAAATGAGGTCTCGCGCAAGTCGTGACGGTAAGGCAGTCCCGACTCACGAGCAACTGGAGACCATGTGGCGTGACACCTGCGCCGACTGCGGCGTGGTGATGAACGTGCTTTCTAGAGACGGTGAGCGCGAGCGGACGGCAAGCCTTCAGCACTACCGCGACGGGTCGCTGGCCGTTGTTTGCGTTTCGTGCAACGCGCGCCATGCGTCGATGCCTGGCGACACCTTCCGCGACATGCCGAAAGACCACAAGCGCTGCCCGCGCTGCGAAACGATCAAGACGTTTGCAAGTTTCAGCGCCGACCTTGGACGCAGCGGACCGATGAAGCTCAAGAGTTGGTGCAAGTCCTGCGCCAGCGCATCACACACCGAATGGCAAAGGAACAACCGTGAGCACTACAACGCCAAGCAACGAGAAGCCCGTGCAGTCCGTCGTGCTGCCGGTTGATCTGCGGGACTACTTCGCGGCGAAGGCACTGCCAACGCTGCTGCGCGAGTACCGCGACGAAGTGGAAGCCGGCGGCACTGGATTCAACGTGTCTGAAGCCGCCTACGCCATCGCAGACGCCATGCTGAAAGCGAGGGCCGCATGATCCCGCGCGAACTGAAGATCGGCGAGATCGTGCAGCTTCACCCTGACGCGTGCCGCAACCAGGCATTTGCCGGCTGCTACATGACCGTGACCGAGCCCAAGGCGTTCGGCGCGCAGGGCTTCGTGCAGGCGTTGGGCGAGGCGCGCGACGCGCCCTGTGGGCAGGCGTACTACCGCGCGAAGTGGGAGGAAATGGAGCCCACGGGCGGCATGGCTGTGTTCGTGATCGACCACGGCGAGGTGACGAAATGAGCGCCCTGATAGAAGCCGCACGCGCTGCGCTGGAGGCGCTGGAGGCTGTTGACGATGATGTCCACGCGCCGACATCGTTTCCTGCCACCGTGCATGGCGCGATGTGCGCCCTCCGCACCGCCCTGGCCGCAGCAGAGGCGCAGCCCGCCGAGCGCGCGCCTCTAGGGCTCAAGACGCACTGCCCGTACTGCGAAATGGGGTTCACGCTGGTTGATAAGGCGCAGCCGGTGGGTGAGCCGTTCGGCTACGTCATCACCAACAACGTGCCGGAAAGCAGCCCATACCGGAACGTCTTCTACAGGCCGAGCGAGATCAGCGCCGCGTACAAGGACAACGCCATGTATTCGACGCCGGTCTACGCCGCCCCGCCAGCGCAGCCCGCAGCCCAGCCGCTGACGGATGCGCAAATCGAGGCGTTGGTGCTGGAGACGGTTTACGAAAACGACGAGCGCATCCCTTACCGCGACTATTGGGTGAGCGAAATCGGCATGCCGTTTGCCCGCGCCATCGAGCGCGCCCACGGCATCTGGAGCCAGCCATGAGCGCCGCCCTGAGCCCCCGCGCGATGGCTGCGGTCCTCTTCGTAACGCTGGCTGCTGCCGTGTCGGCGCTGATCGTGGCGGTGGCGGCATGAGCCGCGCGCTCATCTGGCCGCTGCTGGCCGTGCAAACGCTGTTCCTGCGCTGGTGCATTTGGGAGTCGCGCACCTACCTCGCAGCCTGCAAACGCGACGGGTTGACCGACAGCCTGAGCCTGCGCGAGTTCAACGCAGAGATTGACCGTGACCTTGTGCGCCTGGCCGACGTGCAGCGGCGCATGCAACCCATTCGCCGGAGGACAGCATGAAGCAGATCACACCCGAAGAAGGCCAACGAGTTGACCGCCGCGCGCTATGCGCTCCCCTGCGCGAGCACCGCGACACCATCCTCACCGTGTTTGGCGACACCAAAACCGAATTCGTTGACTGCTACATCATCGGCCGCGTGGACACCGAAGGCATGGCACCTGCGGAGTGCGTTACGGAGATCGGATCAGAGCCGTCGAAGATCGCGCGGTGGAATGAGGCACCGGACTACCCGCACTTTGGCGAGGAAGACGGCCAGCCCAGGCGCCAGCGAGTGCCCGAGGGTGGGGCCATCGCCATCGGCCTGCTCATCGCAGTTGCCGCCGCGCTGTTCCTGATCTTCCGCTGACACCCCGCACCTGTAGGAGAAACACACCATGAATGCAGTAGTCGAACTGAAACCGCAGGCACTCGTGCCTGACCGTGGCCGCATGGCCGTTGCCGATGTCGTGCAACAGGCGATGGCGATTCAAGAGGTCATGCGCGCCGTGATGAAGGAGAACGTCCACTACGGCGTGATCCCTGGCACCGACAAGCCTACGCTCTACAAGGCCGGCGCGGAGAAACTGTGTCTGACCTTCCACATCGCCGACCGCTACGTGGTGGAAGACCTGTCGAACAGCGCCGACGCGATCCGCTACCGGGTGACGTGCATTGGCACCCACCAGCAAACCGGCGTCGAAATGGGCCAGGGCATCGGCGAGGCGCAGACCGGCGAGGAAAAGTATCGCTGGCGCAAGGCGGTGTGCAAGGAAGAATTCGAGGCCACGCCCGTCGCGCTGCGCCGCACGAAGTACGGCAAGAAGTCCGGCGGCTTCTACACCGTCGATCAGGTCCGCACCGAGCCGGCCGACATGGCGAACACCGTCCTGAAGATGGCTGCCAAGCGGGCCAAGATGGCGATGGTGCTCAACGTGCTGGCCGCGAGCGATGCCTTCACGCAGGATCTCGAAGACCTGTCAGACGAGTTGCGCGAGCACCTGACAGCCGATGAGCGAGACACAGCACGGGAATTGATGCGCGCAGCCTGCGTCGCAAAGGTCAACGCAACGACCACGCCGGAAGCGCTCAAGGCTGTGTCCAAGGAATGCGTGCCCCTGTTCCAGAAGGCGCGCGACACCGAAGGCTATGCCCTGTTCGCCCAGGCCGTGAAGGCGCACGGCGCAACCTTCGGCGCGAAGACGGCTGTTGACGTGGCCGCAGCACGCGCCGCAGAGGCGACGCGCGACCCCTTCACTGCGGGGCCGCACACCGCCGCGCCGTCCGATGACCCGTTCGTGGCCGAAATGAACGCAGCCGAGGGGGCGAAGCAATGAGCGCCATCATCAAGTTCCGCTGCAGCGGCGTGGGCAAGTTGATGACCGAGCCGCGCAGCAAGAGCGAAGGTCCGTTGTCGGTGGGCGCCAAGACCTACGTCCGCGAACTGGCCGCGCAAGCCATCTTCGGCGTGGACTTCGAGATCGACGGCAAGGCGCTGGCCAAGGGCATCGAATGCGAGGACGAGAGCATTGCCCTCTACAACCGGGTCTATGGCCGGGCGCTGGTGAAGAACACCGAGCGCAAGACCGACGAGTTCCTGACCGGCGAGTCCGACCTTCCCGATGGCGACAGCGTGACCGACATCAAGACCGCGTGGTCGGTGGCGACTTTCCCGCTGTGCGAGGACGACATCGCCAGCGCGCAGCGCACGCTGTACCAGTGGCAGCTTCGCGCCTACATGCGGTTGTGGAACAAGCCGCGCGCCCGGCTGGCCTACTGCCTGGTTGACACGCCCGAGCGCCTGATCGGATACGAGCCGTTGCCGCTGCATGTCGTGAGCCACATCCCGGAACACTTGCGGGTGACGGTCTGCATGGAGATCGAGCGTGATGCCGCGCTTGAGGCTTTGATGATCGAGAAGATCAAGTTGGCCAGGCTGTACTACGCCGACGTGATCCGCGACTTCGACCGCACGCACGGCATCGCCCCGAACCGCGAGTGGTGCGACGAAGGAGCCACGGCATGACCGCCCAAAGCAACCCCCGCAACGCCGAGCACGTTGACGCTGTAATGCGCGCGGTGTACGCCATGCTGCGCAGCGCCCCGAACTTCGACGGTAGGATTGCCGACATCGAGGCCGCATTGTGGGCTGCTGTGGCTGCTGTGCGCCTGGACGAGCAGCAGCGCGCTGACGCCCTGCGCACTGCGTTGACCGAACTGCGCGACCGCATCAAGGAGCACCCGGCCTATGCCAACCTGACCGAGGAAGAAGAGATTGAGACAGGCGGAGACACAGCCGAGTTTTCATACCTGGCCCGGGTGGCAGATGTTGCCCTCGGGGCCTAACGCCAGCTTAAGCGGCGGCCGAAGGCCGTCCGCTTGAAGCGACAGTTAGGCATCAACTTTTGGAGAAGCAATGAAGCTGGAAATTGAGATTACCGAGGACGAGATTCGCAGCGCCGTCGAGCGGAAGATTCGCGTTGCCGTGGCCGACCAGTCGAACCAGTTTGGCGCTGATGAGTACATCAAGAAGCAAGTCAAGGCGCAGTGGCAAACCGCCGTGGACGCCATGATTATGGAGGCGCTGAACAACAGCCAAGCGCTGCGCGACAAGATCGCGGCCGAACTGGAGCGCAAGATCAGGGCACAACTGGCGGCAGCGATGAAGGCTGTTGGTTGATACCTAACGTTCGAGCTAACCGGCCGGCCGCGCCAGCGGACGGTCCGGGTTGAGCGATGGGTTATGCGTGTGGTGGAGAAACGAGAAGGACTATGAACAGCGTGACTTACTGGATCGTGCGCGCCAAGCTGGCCGCGCTGGCGCTGCTGAACCCGTGGCGCACCGTGCGGCAACTGCGCGAGGAAAACGAGCGGCTGGCGAAAGCCATAACCGACCCGCTACTGACCGGCATTCACATGGGCAATGGATCGCTTGACGTGGGCATGGAAGGCCCTGGGCCGCAGCTTGTGGCGGGCATGTTCTTGGGCATGTTCGAGAAGTACCCGGACGCAAAGAACTACATCGAAGTGACGTTCGGCTCGCGCATGGGGCCGATTCTGGTGACGGTGATAAAGCCCGGCGGCAAGACCCCGGATCAACTTCGGCGCGAGGCCGAGAGAAAACTGGCCGAGCACCTGAACACGCCTAACGTCATGCTGAACGGCTGCCGAAGGCAGTCCGTTCGAGCTGGTGTTAGGCCCGACGTGACCAACTAGGAGAACCACATGATAGTGACCGAGTACGTGCCAGCGGAGAAGCTGGGCCAGTTCCACGCGATCTTGTGCGCGACAGGTGGGCGCTACCTGCGCGACCCGTTTCCGCTGTGGCAGCGCGTGGAGGTGCATTACGAGCCAGGCGACTACAAAGCGCAGCGCGAGGCGTGGGCGCGATGCGTGACGTCCATCCGCGAGGTGCGGCGGGATCAATGGTGGCGGGTGGCGCTGCGTCGCTGTGGCCTTCGGGCCTAACGTTCGAGCTGAACTGCGCCCAGCGGCGCGCGAGGAGTGACGATGACAGACCAAGCTACCGAGAACCACCAGCCTAGCCCGCCGATGGGCGTCAGTTCGAGCGAGGGGTTAGGCCCGGCGCCGGAGCGTGATGCGCGTTGGGTGCTGGCAACCAATGTTGCACAGGGGCGAATGGCCGGCGGATGGGTGCCGGTAGATGCAGACATCGTGCTGGCGCTTCATGCTCGCTTGACCAGGTTGCTTGCGCTGGAGCAGCAGGTTGCCGAAGGCGAAGAACTCGACAAGTACCGCCGCGGCGATGGCAAACGCGAATGGTCGGACGCCTGCACTTGGCTCTACCCGGGCGACCGCGTTGTGGTGTTGAGGGCCTAACGCTAGCTTGAGCCGACCACAACAGGCCGAGGAAGCATGACCGAAGCGCACCAATGCAGCCAGCCTGTTGTGGGTCGGCTCGAAGCGCCAGTTAGGCGCTGGAACCGCCTGCTTTGGGGGGTGGTATTCACCACCGGGCCAGCCGACAGAGACCCGATGCTCATTGGTGGACTGTGGGCGGCAGATTTGGGCGGCGAACCGTATGCCGGGGAACCAACGCGAGCGCTGCTGTTTTGCACACGACAGCAGGCCCGCGCGTGGTGTGCAGACACTATGAGCAAGTGGCGCGACGGGCGCCAACGCGATGACATCGTGGCGAGCTGGACTGTGCGCCCTGTGCGTGTGCGAGAGACAGTTCAGATTGAAGCGCCTAACGCCCGAGTTCAGGCGGGCACCACGGCGCCGCAGCCTGACCCGGAGCGTGACGAGGCCGCCCGCCGTGGGGCCTCGCCTGGAACGAAGTGTTAGGTTTCACTGGCGCCGAAGCGAAGGAATAGGACGATGGCAGAGAAAGTGGTGATCGGGAACGCGGAACTGTGGCACGGCGATGCGCTGGAAGTGCTGCCGCTACTGCCTGCCGTGGACGCGGTGATTACAGACCCGCCATTCAACGCGGGCAAGGCCATTGCCAACGACAACCTGGACCCGAAGGCGTGGCGCGCATTCTGCAACCGGCTTGCGCTGGCGCTGTGGACGAACGGCGCCCCCAACGTGCTGGTGGAAACAGGCAAGGATGACGCGACCATGCGGCAGGAGCTGGAGCGATGGCTGCCGTACCGCTACGCGGTGGCGCTGAACTACACGAACAGCATGCGGAACGGCGCCGTGGGTTACGCGAACTTCGGCCTGGTGTACTGGTTCGGTGAAGGTAAGTGCCACGAGCGCTACATGGACCGGCTCGACGCGGCGCTGATAAGCACCAAGGACGAGTTCACGCACCCGACGCCAAAGATGGTGCCGCACTATGCGCGGCTGGTGGCGATGTTTAGCCAGAAGGGTGGCACGGTGCTGGACCCGTTTGCGGGCAGCGGAACCACGGGCGTTGCTGCCGTGCAGAGCGGGCGGCGATTCATCGGCATTGAACTGGCCCGCGAGCACTTTGATACCGCGTGCGAGCGGATTGAACGAGCCCAGGCGCAGGGCACTTTGCTGGCCGAAGCCAGCGAGCCTGTGCAGGAAGGGCTGTTGTGAAACCTAACGTTGGAGCTAAGCTGCCCGCGCGCCAGCGCGGGTCAGCTTGAGCGACAGGTTAGGCCCGTTTTAACCGGAGCGAGACGAATGACTGACGAACAAGCCGACGAACTGCTGCGCAACAACGATTGGGCCAAGTGGTCCGATGCGCGCGAACTGGTGTTGATTGCTGCTGGCCTTGGCGCTGCTGCCGAGCGCGCTCGATGGACTGAAGCGGTGATGGCAGAGCTTGACGGCAACGGGCAGGCGCACGCCATCGTGGCATATGCGACAAGGGCCTAACGGCCAAGCTAACCCGGCTGCCGTAGGCAGTCCGGCGGAGCGAAGCGGAGCATAGGTTCAGTGAGTTGTTAGGCGTCTTGGTGGAGAAACGAAAGGACATTGGCATGCTGTGGTTTGATGTGCTGGCGATTGCAACGCCCATGATGGTGCTGGTAACGAGCGCGGCCTACTACGCCGGACGCAGACGCGAAAGGCGCGAGATGCTTCCAGCCGCCGACAGGGCCGCACGCTACAAGCTGGCCTGCCGCGACGTGATGACGTGGTGCTGCGAAGACGACTTGAAGGCGGCGAGGATGACTGCGCGCCAGATCATGGCGTGCGGCGAAGGCGAAGGCTTGAATTCAGGCACGCCATTGGACGATGAACCTTGCACCGTCAACGGGCTGCGCGAGCAACTGCGGCGCATGAGGAAGACGCCTAACGGTGCCGGTAACCGGCCCGCCGTGGCGGGTCCGGTTGAGTGGCGGGGTTAGGCGTCTTGCGCAACTGATGGAGAACAACGAATGCAATGCAAGAACTGCGGCAAGGCCGCCGACCAGCACAACGCCAAAACGCGGGCATGCCCTGGCGGCCGGAAGCACCGGACGCACGGTTACCCGTGGTTCCACCAGACGCAGGTTTTTGAAGCGCACAAGCAGTGCCCCAACAAGCGTGGCGGTGTGTGCGGCAAGGCTGGCCCATGCCTGAGACCCGCATGTGGTGGCTGACGCCTAACGTTCGAGGTAACTTGGAGCCAACGCGATGACCACGCAACCGACCGAAGCGCACGACGCTACCCCCGCCACGGAGCCGTTGGCTCTCAAGTTGACCGAGTGGTTAGGCGTGACCCGCGCGGACTTCGAGTGCGAATGGACGCCAACCGAGAAGGACAACAAACTGCACGAACTGGCGAAGCGCTACCACGACGAAACGGAAGCCTACGACCGCACGGTATGCACCGGGCCGATTGTGCGCGGCTCGATACAGCCGTTCCGCCCGTGGGAGATGGCCGCCATCAACCGGAACGCGCGCCAGGTGTTCGACCGCATCGCGCAAGAGGCGGCGGCCCACGACATCAGCAGGGCCGAGCTTTGGCGCGCTGTTGGCAGGCACGCCTAACGCCAGGTTAAGCGGGAGACAACAGCCGTGACCAAGTATGAAGACGCGCAAGTGGTGGCCGCTGTTGGCTCTCCGCTTGAACCGACAGTTAGGCGTCTTGGTTGAGAAACACGGAGAACGACGATGGAAGACAAACTGATTTCGGCCGGCGTGAAGAACTTGCACGCCTACGGCTACCCACAGTGCGACAAAGCCAACATCCTGACGGACCAGATTTATCGGGCGTTTTTCGCCTCGATGCTGAAGGAAAACAAGGGAAAAGCGGGCGCTGCTGTGGACAAGGCGATTGATGCCCTGCTGGCGAAGTGTGAAGACGCCTAACGTGGGAATTGAGCCGCCGTACTCGGTCGGCTCGAATGACGGGTTAGGCAGCACTGGTGAAGGACAACGATAGGACCAACATGGAAAAGACACTGCACGTACTACAGCACGCTCTGGGCCTGGACCAGTACGGCCGAGGCGCGGGCCACCGCAACTACTTCGTGACCGACTGCGGCACGACCGACTGGCCCACATGCGTGATGGCTGCGGCTGATGGCCTGATGACGCAGACCAAGGGCAACGCGATCACTGGCGGAGGCGACGTGTTCCGCGTCACGCCGGCCGGTATGGTGTGGGTGCAGCAGCACAGCCCCAAGGCGCCGACGCTGACCAGGGCGCAGCGCACGTACAGGGAATGGGCGCGGGCCGACAACGGCATGACCTTTGGCGCATGGCTGAAGGCGCGCGGTGCTGTTGGTGCTGCCTAACGTGTTTTAGACAGCATCGGGAGACTTTGCGCCATGCAACGCCACAAGTCACAGCGGCACGTCAACGCAGCGCAGGCCCGTTGGCGAGCGGCAGACCGGCGTGCGAAGTGGGAGCGCGAAGACGGCATTCCAGACCGCGAGCCGATGACCGATGGTCGCCAGCCGTTCACGCTCGACCTGAAGGCATGCGGCTTCCACGATCTGCGGATAGAGCCGCGCATCGGCTACGTGGCATGGCGCGCGGTTGATGTTGACAGCGGCGAGGTGCTGCACTGCGCCGCGCTGAAGGAACTGCTGCACTGGATAGCCGACCAGCTGCCGCGGATGCTGGCGATGAGGAACTACCAATGACAGACATCACCAAACGCCTACGATCCCGCTACTGGGAGCATCAGGGCGATGCAATGCACTGGGCTCTGCGCGACGAAGCCGCCGAAGAGATCGACCGCCTGCGGGCTGCGCTGCGCTACCAAGACGACCGCGACGGCCGAATTGGCACACACGGGCTTGACTGCTACAAATGGGGGCCGCGGCACTACGATTGCGCCGTGCGCGAGGTGGAGTCTCTGCGCGCAGCCCTTGAGATCATCGCCGCACCGCGCCGTCCGGATGGCACATTCAACCGCGACCGCAACGCCTGCCAGCGCATCGCCAAAGACGCCCTAGGCTACGATTGACACCCCGACCGCCGCAGCGGGCCTACTGCGGCACATCAAGGAAACCGCACCATGTGGGCATCGTTTTGGGAACTGATCTTTGGCCTCGTCCTGTCTGAAGAGGACTTGCCGAAGAAGGGCTAAGGCTTGCAGATCACCGCAGCGTCGGCGTCAGCTAGGCGCGACGCTATCCCAAGAGGCCCCCACTTGCTGACGGTGTGGGCCTCTTTGCCGTCCAACGTGCAGACGGCGCGGTTTTCGAGCCATCGCATGTTCCCGCAGCCGGCCATCAAGGCGCACGCGATAGCCAAGCCCACAGCTCGGACAGCACGTTGACCACCGACAGCACGACCACCGCGACAATGGCCGCGTCCGTCGCGCTCAGTTTCAGCCGCGCCAGAAGTGATGAGAGGATGCCCATGTCCGGGCGATTGTTCGCGCATGTTTCTCTTTCGGGTAGGTGCTAGGTCTTACATCTTGCGCGGTGCGAGGAAAAGGAGTAGGCCGACTGCGGCCAGCCCCAGGCGCCCGAGATCGAACTGAAGCAGCGCCGAACACTGCGCCTCGCCCGGTAGCACCTGCCACGGCGCCAGCATGTAGGCTATCGAGCACCCGGCGACCATCGCCTCTTCGCACAGCCACCACGCGGCCACCAGCAGCGCCCAGCGGTTCCTGACGCGCCACACCAGCGCCAGCAGCAAAGCAGCCCGTGTGAGCGCTCCTGACACGTTCCACGCCTGCGCCTGTAGTTCTGGCGGGAAAGCGGCCCAGCCGTAGTGAAGACCAACGCCCAACGCCAGCAGCGCGGCCGGGTTCACGCAGCTATCGCTTCTATCGCCGCCCACAGCAGCAGCAACGCCGTAGTCCATAGGACCAAGTTCGGCAACCAGTTGACAGCGCGCATCTTATCGTCGATCCAGTGCAGTGCTTTCATTTCGGCAACGCCTTCACTATGCGGATGATGGCATCTGACACGACGGTTATCGCCGCTATCGCAGCTAGGGTCCATTTGACGATCCGGCCCAGCATAGACCACAGCCACTCACGGTGTTTCTGTTCTTCAAGCTCTTCCCGCGCGTGGTCAAGCGCTGCGCGGTCCGATTCTGAAAACTCCGGATCTTCGGCCTTGTTGTTCTTGGGCGGCACATCGTGCTCACTTGACCGGGCCAGGCCCGCCGCCACCGCCGCTAGACCGGAGTTTGTCCCATGCGGCTTTCACCGCAGCCCACAGCGCGCGCGCCTTCTCAAGGATGTCGCTCATGATCCCGCCACCGTATGCGCAGGCAGCGGCCAGATGAACCGCACCAGGCGGTCACCATCCATGTAGCCAATGCACCACTCGCCTTCAAACACGTAGTCGATCATGCCACCCTCATCTTTACGGCGCCGCTGGTGTGATACAGCCCACGCACCGGGACGCCTCCGGTAGCGGCTGCCGTGTCGTCCGCGTAGTCCCTGAGTCCATTCGTCGGGAACACCACGCAGCCCTCAGTCCCCTTCGGTTCGAGCGACAGGTCAACGTGCGGGTCTGTGCCGGTCGCCAGAACGCGCACCGGCTCGCCGGTGACCGAATTTACAAAGTCGATGTAGTTGACAGCCGACAGCACACCGTAAGCGCGGGCCACTCGCAGACCGTTGGAGTAGAACTCCACAGAGCCCGACCCCTTGCCGATGACGCGCACATTGATGTTTGTGTCCACAACACCCTGCGCGCTGATCTCCGCTGGGTTCCCTGCTGCTCTCGGGTTGATAAGCACGTAGTTGCCGCCAGCGGTGCCGGCGTTGACCTGTAGGCCCTGCGCGCCACCGCTGCCGCCCAAGTAGCTGACAGCCTGGGACACAAGCGACACACCGCCGCAAACCAGCTTGGCCGCATCGTTCGTCAGCGCCGTCGCGTAGGCATCGGTTTCGACGTAGTTCTCTGCCCAGGTGACAGCGCCGCATGTGCCGCTGAACTCGACAACGTAGGACGGTCGCGGGTTGCCCTCCTGATCCGTGAATCGGTTGCCGATGAACACCGCTCCCGCCGTGTTCGTCAGCAGAATCTGAGCGTGCAGCCCGTCGCCGGCTTCGGAGTTCTCGCGGAACCAGCATCCGATAAACGCATGCGACTGACCCGCCGCCGCGTTGCCGCTGATCCGCACGGCGTTCTTCTGGTGATGGTCGAATGTGCAGCCGGTGAATGTGTTTGGACTGCTGCCAGTGGTCCCGAGGTTCACCGCCGACTCTTGAGACTGCCACATGCTGCAGTCGGTGAACTTGTTATCCGCCCCGGCGCCGGGTATGTTCACGCAGTATTGACGGGTGACGCCGAACTCACCAGCCGTGAACTTCCAATCGCTGGAATTGTCGATGTAGACGGCATCCTCGCAGCGCGTGGCCTCGAAGTCATACGCCTTGCCGTTGTTGCGGTTAGCGCCGACATACAGACCCTTGCCGCCCCAATCCGTCGCATAGACGCGCGTGAGCTTCAGGCCCCGACCATAAGACAAGGTGACCTCATCGGGCAGATAGATCGCATGCCCAGATGTCAGGGTCGGATACCGCCCATACAGCCCGATGTCCTGCAGATGCACGTCGGCCACGTCCACATTGTCGTCAAACGTGATCCCGTGCGCGCCCGTGCTGGCCGACCCCAGCAGTCGCAGCCGCGAGCGAAACTTGCCCTGCCCTTGGATCGTGACCGCGCCGGAGATCGTCAGACCGGTGTGTTCGATGTAGCCACCCGTGGGCGCCTGGGGAAGGATCAGCGTGCCCGTGACCGCAGTAGCCGCATCGATGGCGTCCTGCAACGCCGTGGTGTTGTTGACCCCCGTCCCAGCGACGTAGCCGAACTGCGGCTCTTCAAGGTGGAAAACACGCTTGAGCTTCGCCGCGTTGTTGAATGCGTTGCTCATGTCAGACCCCCATCGCGTACATCGTCGGCGCGCTGCTGTACGTCACGACGAGCGTCTGACCGTGCGGCACTAGGTGATAAATCCCCGAGGTAGTTGGCACCGCCCGAGAGTTGAGCGTGACTCCCGAAACCGTGCCCCCGGTGACGTAGACCGCCACCGTGTCGCCCGTGGTGTTCTTGTAGGAGAAGGGCGAGCCCGTAGGCGTCACCGTCCCTTCCGCAAGCGGGTTGTATCCAGGGTTGCCGCTTATGGCCTTCACCACATCGCCGCTCAAGTCGCGCACCGTTGCGGTATCCACCGCCCCCGTACCATCGTTGCCGGTGCAGACGATGTTTGCCGTGCCGCTCAACAGGTCCACCAGATAGCCCGGCGTCAGAGCAAATGCGTCCTGTCTCGCACGGTTGCCGATGCATGTAACTCCCTGTGTGCCGTTGAACACGATGGCCCCCGCAGCCACAGACGAATCGACCACGCTGCAATCGCGCACCGTCGCGGCCTCTACCGCAGTACCGAAGAACGACACAGCAGGCCCCTCGGCCCGGTCGATGTGTGCGCCATCCACCCACACGCTACGGATGGCCCCGCCTGTGCCCGTAGAGGTGAAGACGATGCCGCCGCTTGTGGTCTTGCTGACGTACAGCCCCTCAAGGTGGATGTTCTGAATATCCGCCCCGGAATCGGCCGACTCGGCATAGACCCCGTAGACCGTTTCCTGATCGATCTGACACCCGGCTGAAAACCACACATCGCTGATCCGCGAAGACCCAGAGGCGTACATCCGAATCCCGGTGTGGCCCGCGTACAGGTCGCAGGAACGGAACTTCAGCCCCGCAACAGACCCGTTTCCGTTGCTGTTGTTGTAGGCCGTCCCGCTGCTGACGATCTCGACGTTGTAGTAGCCTGCCGTCTTGGTGTTGACGAATTGGCAGCGGTCAAAGATGTGGTCAGTCGTGAACAGCCCGGCCTGCCGGATGCGAAAGCATGTATTGGCCGCGCCGAAAGAGTTGTTCCACACCGCGCAGTCCTCAAACCGCATGAGCCGCGCGTGGACAAGATCAATGCCCACCGCGAAGTCGGCAACGAAGATGTTGCGGAAACAGGAGGTGTTGAACCCCGCAATGACCGGATCAGAAGTTGACGCGCTGCCGATCTGAAGGCCCGCAGTCGCCGCCGTGGTCGGTGCGCCTCGGATGCTGAAGCCGCTGATCGAGAAACCCGGCTGGGCGTCGCTGCCTACGATCTTGAACGCGGGAGTCGCGCCGACAAACGAGGTGCCGACCATGAACCGCACGTCTTCAACGCCGCCGCCGATGACGTGAAAGCCCTTTGACCCTAGCGTGATGGTGACGCCCGACTTCATGGTGTAGTCGCCGGGCGAGATCACCGCCAGGCCGCCGACACTGGTGACGCGGTTCCAGAATCGCTGGATGCCAGCCGATGAGTCCGCCTCGCCGGCCGTGAAGAAGTCGCGCGAACGGGTGATGTCGCCGTTAACGCTTTCCTGCGTGCGCGGGATGGCCCCGGTGCCGCTGGCCGTGTACGTGACCTCATCGGCACCCATGCCGCCAGAGACATAGATACCGCCCCTGAAGGTGACTTCCTGCCCCGCCAGCAATCCGGAATCGAAGGTGACGACACTGGCGCTTGTCTCGGTGTAGTCCGTGACCTGCAAGCCATCCACGAACACCAGCAGCGACGACGTGCCGGGCGTGTACGTCATCGTCGTGAGCGTGAAGACCGTTTGCCCGGCCGTCGCCGTCTGCGTTTCCGGGTCAGGGAACACGTAGCGCCCGCCCGTCCCGCCCGCTGCGTCGCTGAAGTTATCCACGTCGCGGATGGGCGCATCGGCTGCAGTCTTCTCGATCAGCCGATAACTCAGCGACGGGTCAAGCCAGATCGTCGCCGTGCCGTCTGCGCCGAGGATGATTGGGTTCGCGTGCTCGACGTTGAGCGCAGCCGTGGTGTAGGCCGCCTGGCCCGTGAGCGTGCCCGCTGCGTAGGTGTAGAGCTTGCCGAGCGCGTTGGGCGTTCCGTCAGCCTTGCGGCTCAGGAACGTCGCGGATTGGAGAAGTGTTGCCAATGTGGCCCCCTAGAAATGCAAGCAGCCCGCACGCGGCGGGCTGTAGACTTGGGCCGATGAACTTCGACCCGATAATGCTTGGCTGGCTAGTTGCGGCCGTTCTTCTTGCGTGGCTGTTCCGGGACAAGGACAGTTCCGGCAAGTAGCGGATTCACCGGAATGGCGCCGGGCTGCGCAGGCTGCGGCAGCATCAAAGCGTTCTTGGGCGCCATCACTTGCCGTTGCTGCATGCCTTGAATGCTGCCGCTGATCGTGTCTTTCAGACCAAGCGGAACCTTCTGAGCAAAGGCGTCCAGCAAATCCAGGCTCTTGCCTAGCAGTAGCGCGCCGCTGTTGCTGTTGTTCACCGCCGACCCGGTAGGCTGCGCCTGCATGTACTTTGCGGCGTCGCCGATGTCCCGCAAGCGCTGGATTTCCTCGCGGCTGAAGAACGCCGGCAGCTTTTCCTGCAGGTCTGTGAACGCCTTGCGATAGGCCGCGTTGCTAAACTTTGCGATGTCGTCGGTGCTGTTGGTGGCTGCGTCGCGCAAATACCTCACCACGTAGTCACGGAACACGCCGACAGCCTCGGGCGTAAGTTCTGTGCGCAGTGCTCTCACGTCTGCCGCAGTAGCGCCACGCCCGACCACAAAGCGCTGCATGAACTGATCCGGCTCGACGCCTTCGTGCACTGCACGCAAAGCCGGGTTGCGCTCTAAGCGCTGCATGAATTCCCGGTTCGCCGTGCGAGCCGCGTTGAAGGCACGCATGCTTTCCTCGCCAGCGCCGACAGAAGGCGGGACCGCGCCGGGGACCGCAGGCATGTTGCCGGGGTTGACGCGCTGCGAATTCTGCAACGGAGCCTCATCAAGCGCTTGACGGACAAGGCCGAGAGCGCGCCGCGCGTTGCCGTCCGCGCTGTTGCGCTGAAGCCTGCCGATGCTGGTCTTCAGTTGCTCTGCAACATCTACCGTTAGCGGGTATTCGCCGCGCGCAATGGCGTTCATTTTCTTGGCGATGTCAACCGGCAAGAAACTGCCTACGTTATCGGCGTCCAGAAGTTCATTCGCCCTGCGCGTGAACGTGCCTCCCTCAAGCGGCAGGCTGCGGCCTTGAGAGTCGCGGGCCGCGTTGTATAGACCGCCGATCTCGCCTTGAGTGCGGGCGATGTTGCTATCCAGCGCCTCGATTCCGGCCCTCGCCGCATCCGGCGCGGTGCGGCCCCGCGCCGCGCCGGCCTCGTCAAGTTGACGTAGCAGCGTCTGCACGTTCTGATTCTGAATTTGCGGCAGGCGTTGCAAAGACGGGTCGGTACTGTTCGCGCCCGTCTTGGCTAGGTTCATTTCGCGCGTGATCTGGCCGGGGTCTTGCGTCAGTTGCCCGACAGTCGGCGTCGTCTCCGTGCGGCGGAACACCAGCAGCCGGCGCAGCGCGTCAGCGTTCAGCGGCTGGCCCGTGCGCAGCGCTTCGGCCACATCGGCGCGCATGCTCTGCTTCACTCGCTCAGGAACACCCGACCAATCGATGCCGGCGCGTTGCAGCGTCAGGTTGATGGTCTGATCCGCGCGCACCAGTTCCGACTGAACCTGTCCGGGGATCAGGTCGTTTTTCAGGTTTCGCGCGCCGCGTGAGAGCGCGTTGCCAGCACTCACGGCGCCGCCCGCAGTCAAGCCCGCAGTCAGGCCGCCGCCAAGTGCCGCGACAAACTGCGCCCACTTGTCCCCGCCAGCCTCGCGCACAGACCCGCCAGCAGAGCCAGCGCCAGCAGCGCCGGCAGCTTGAACGCCGGGCCGCGCGGCCATCCGCGTAGCCACCTCGCGCATGACGCCGGGGGCCGCGTTCGCAGCCATCTTGGACGCAGCACCAACAAGCCCGCCAGCGCTGGCAACGGTGCGCGCCGCGTCGCCGACAACGCGCTCATTCGCCGTTTGCGGAGAAGGCAGGCCGACAGCATCGGCAAGTGCCGTGGCGCCGGTTTGCAGGGGCTTCGCTTCGGGCAGGCCAGCAGCGCGCAGGGCCGGATTGATGGCAAGCCGCGCAGGTTCTGTGAACGTGCCGACAAGCCCGCCCAAGCCTTCAAGCCCGTAGCGCGCAGTCAGCCCGACCTGGCGCGGGATGTCGCGGATAGCAGTGCCTGCGCGCTCTGCGGCCGGCGGCTCCTGCTTTGACTTCAGCACCTTCTGCACGGTGCTCTGAATCACCGCGGGGTCCGTGCCGTCAGGGAACTCTAGGCGCGTCCCGTCGTGTAGTTCTGCGGTGATGCTCACTGAGTCACCATGTTTCCGTTAGCGTCGAATTTCAGCACCGCGCCGGGCTTCAACGCTGGCTTTGGCGCCTTGCTCTCGCTGCCCAGCACATCCTGAACCGGCAGGCCGTTGCGCTCCGCGATGCCTTGATACTCGCCGCGCTTGGCGTTGTACTGGTTGACGCTCTCTCCGTACAAAGCATCTGCAAGGCGCTGGAAGTCGGCGCGCTGCGTAGGCGTCAGCTTGTTGCCGGAGATGATGTTCTGTGCGTAGTTCTGCACGCGATCCATCAATCCGGATGCGGCCATCGCCATGCCAAGCTCAGATTCACGCACAACAGAACCGGGGTCCAAGAGCTTCATGATCTTGGTCGCGCCGGCCAAGTCTCCGGCCGGGCTCTGCTGCTTCAGCGACTGCTGAATCTGCGAGTACGCTGCCGTCATTTCTTGGTGCGCCTTGTACACAGGCTCGCTGCGGAAGTCGCCGCGCAGCTTCAGCGTGTTGTCTAGACCCTTCTGGCCGGTGTTGACACTGACGCTTGTTGCTCCAGCCTTCTTGTTGCTGCGGTTCCAAGCATCAAACGCCGGGTTCCCCTGCGCGTACTCAAACTCCTGCACGGCACTCGGCTTAGGCGCCGGCTTCGCTTGCCCAGCGCGCACCACTGCCCCGCCTGCATTCATGTCAACGATGTTCTGATCCATGCCTACAGCCTGCAGCTTCTGCTCGGGGTGCAGCGACTTGAGGTAGTCCATCGGAGACATCAGCCCGGCCTGCATGGCGTCGTGCTGCATCTGCAAGCGCGGGTCCACCGGCGCCATGCGCTGCGCGTTGGCAACCGTAGGCCCACCGCCGCCGGCTAGTGCGTTCTGGCTGGCCTGCATGCGAGGTGACGGCAGGCCCTGCACAAACTGCTGCATCTTGGCCTGCGCCGCCTGCTCCTGCTGCTGCCGCTGCATCAACGCCTGAATCTGCATGGATTGCAGCGCGTTGCCTTGCATCGTGCCTTGAAGTTGCAAGCCCTGCATCAGCGCATTCATGGGCTGAAGCGGCTGCACCCGCTCACGGCGGAAGATGCTCGTATCGAAACCCATGTCAGCCCCCATTCCCGAACAGGCGACGCATCACGTCCTGTTGCGTGTTGGTGTTGTTCCAGTTCTGGAGCGCGTTGCCGAACAGGTCCGCCGTGCCCATGTACGCCGACCCGCGAGCGTTGCCCATCTGTAGCGCGTTGCCGCTTTGGTTGTTGGCGAAGTTCTGAGTCGCGGCGTTGTTGCTGTTGCTGCCGACCTGACCCAGCCCGGCCACCGTGGTAAGCCGGTTCAGCGACTGATCTAGCTTCGTGGCGCCGTAGTCCTGTCCGTAGCGTTGGAGCGCTTTTCCTTGCGCGCCGCTGTAGGTCATCCCGCGCCCGGCCGCGCCGTTGTTCAGCGCCTTCTGGCCTTCCGCGAACTGGAACGCATAGCCCGGGTCTTGCTGGATGCTTGACGGATTCGACAGCAGGCCCTGAATCTGCGGCAGGACAGAATTCCGCATGTCCACTAGCGGTTTGTTATCCGCGCGGATCGTGTCGAAGGCGTAGCGGTTGAAATCGTGCGCTTGATTCGTGGCGTCCTGCATCGCCCCGATGGCCTTGTTCTGGCCGTAGAGCCCGATGCCAGCGCTTGCAAGGTTTGCAAGACTGTTCGCTCTGCCGAGCGTGGAGAGAAGGCCCCCACCGCCACCGCCTGCACCACTCAAGCCAGCCATGACGCCGCCAGCCTCGCCCAGGCCACCATAGCCACCGGCAGACAGTCCGAGGCTGCCGAGCCCTTCAGCCCCCAGCGTCGCCCCTGCGTTGCCCGTCAGCAGCCCGCCGCCAGTCAGCCCGCCGTAGCCACCGGCCGCCGTGCCTAGCGTGGCGCCTTCAGCCGCCCCGCTTGCCGGCATGAAGCCGTAGCCTTCCATTCCGGCCGGGAAGCCGCCGACGCCCATCTCCGCTGCGCTCAACGGGATGCCGCCGGCAGCGCCTAGCCCGCCGAACAGAGCATTCATGCCCAGCGCCCCACCGCCGACCAACGCCGCGGCCTTCATCAGGTCCTGGCCCTGAAACAACGCCGGCTCATCGTAGAAGTACGGATTGCCGATGACGACGTTGCCATCCGGGCCGACCACCCCCTCCCATCGGTTGCCGCCGCCGTAGTCCCCAAATGCGGCCGAGTACCCTTGAAGCGATGACAGGTCGCGGTCTGACGGGATCATCGTCCCCATCTCGTCGCCGCTGCTGGTCCAAGTGCGCACATCCCACTCAGGCTTCCACAAGCCCGCCGCTTTTAGCTGGCGCGCCAATACATCAACCTGATACGGGTCGTCAAGAAACGACACCTGCCCAAGGTTGTAAAGCGGATTAGTTGCCATGCTTAAAGCTCCACAAACGGGATTTGTTCTGCGCCCGGTAGGCCGCCGTACTTGACCACTTCGCGCGTGACATAGAGCGCTTCAGCGTTTGCCTGCGTCTGCTGCTGCAATTCCGTCACCGTCACGGTCGCCGCTGCTGCCGTGGTCTGCGTGTCTGTCAGGGTCTGCACAACAGATGTCAGCGTCGGGCCTGTCTTGCCTGCCAATCGCGTTTCGGCGATGTACTCAAAGAACCGATACCACGCCGGATCACAAAACATCTGCCCGGTGCGCGTGTCGGTGTAGACCATCGGTTGCCTGGCCGGTGGCAACCACGCCACTTCACCCGCAGCCCCGCCGACGTTGCCCGCGCTCCACAGCGAAGACACCATGCGGATAGGCACATACAGCACGCCCGCCGATGTGAACGCCGTTGCCGAATACGAGACATCTGCAGACAGACTGACCGCGCCGCTAATGCCGATGGGCGTGGCGTCGGCCAAGTCCCACGCTGTGACGAACTGCGCGTCCGCTGACACGCCGACCGCGCCACTAAGACCAATCGCGCTCGCGTTCTCAAGCGCGAAGACCGACGAAAACCGCACATCACCCGACAGCCCAACCGTGCCGGATATGAGCGGCAGCGGTATCGGCGTAGCCGCGTCCCACTCGCTGCTGGCGGTCCCGGCCTTGCTGCCAAAACTCCCGAAGCGCTTGCCAGCAAACGCGCCGTAAGGCCGAAGCTGCGTAAGCACGCCGACCGGGTGCGCGCTTCCTGCCACATACGCGACATCAGCCGACAGCCCAATGACGCCAGCAATCGCCAGCGTCGTCGGGTCAACGTCGAAATCAACGCCGCCTGTCTTGCCTGCGAACGATGCAAACCGCCGCCCGGTGAACGCACCGAACGGCCGTGTCTGCGTCAGTACGCCTACAGGGTGCGTGCTCCCTGAATCAGCGGTCTTGCCCGCGAAGCTGCTGAACCGCCGGCCTGTGAACGCGCCAAACGGCCGCCCTTGGGTCGTCGGCACATCACACCACCGTGAATGTGTCGCCCGACACCGGGGCCGTTGTCAGGGCCGTAACCGTCAGCGTCGGCGTCGCGCTTGCGCTGCTGGCCGTGATGTCGGTTGCCTGCCCGCGAAGCGCTGCCGTGGTCGTGTTGTCATCGAAGACCACGATACGGCCCTTCAACTGATCTGCCACCGACGTTGCCGGGGTCATCGCAGAAGTCGGGATGCTCGTCGTGGTCGGCGTGCCGCTTGCGGTGCCGCGCAGGGTCGTTCGCGTGGCGTACAGCAGCGAGGATGCCGCGTTGGTCGCCAGTGCCGAAACGCTGGTTGTGGCGCCCGCAACGTGCGTCAGATCGACCTCAGGAACACCCGCGACTGTCGGTGTCGCGCAGGCAGTGCCAATCCAATGCGTCACGTCCACTTCAGGCACGCCGGCCGTCGTCGGCGTAGCGGCAGCAGTGCCAAGCCACGCATCAACGTCGGCCTTCGGCTTGCCGGCAATCGCCTCCGCAGCCACGATTCGGAACGTCGCCGCCACGAAGTTGACCGTCTGCGAATCCACCGTGACCGCAGACACCACCACCGTGAAGAACGAGCCCGCCGCGTAAAAGCTCGCGTCGGTGTTGTCCCCGGTGTCGATGCTGAACCCGTGAATGCCGGTCGTGCCGTCGATGTCGATGCCGTCCGTGTCCAGCAGCGTGAACCCCGCGTCACTGGCCCGCTGCGTCATCGAGGTGCCCTTGTAGACCTCGATATCCGTCACCGCCAAGCCGGTAAGCGTGACGCTCGCGCCCGTCGCCGCAGCGTAGGTGTTGAACATGATGGGCAGGACTGCGCCCGCCGGAACTGCGCCGAAGTTAATCATGAGATCAGCCTGCCTTTAGTCAGAATGCCGCGAGTAAGCCCGCCTGTCAGCGGTGTGTAGGAGGAGCCGCCACCGCCTGCGTCGATGGCGTCGAAGTTGTCGAGCGACCCAGAATCAGAAACACCTGACTGACGCATTGCGAGGCAATAAATCCCCGCTTTGCCAGCGGCAGTTATTGGGCTACCGTCCGTAGCGCTGATAACCGCCGAGCCACCATCCAGATGCACGCTAATGTCACTGCCGGACATCCGCAATTCAAGATTTACAACCGTGCTTGTCAGCGTGTACGTGTAGTGACTGCCAAGTTGCGTTGCAGAGCCAGAGTTCACACGGTATAGGCTAAACCTTGTATTTGCATTGTCATAGTAGACGAGATAAAATGTCGTCGTCGCAGCCGCGGCTCGTCCAATTACGCCGATGTAAGGGTTTGTCGAATTTGAGTTCGGATGAGCTATGTCAGCGAATACCGAATAATCAGCCGACGCAGGCGTGCCCGAGTGCTGATATACGCCAGCGTCTGAAGAGTTTGTGCAAAGGATGTATGTTCCGGTCGAGCCGAAAATACAGTCGCTTGTGTAGCCGCTTTGCTTTGAGAAGGCAGGATAGACACTCGAAAGTTCTTCCGCAAGCGCAGCGCCATTAAAGGGAATTGGGCCTGATACGAAGGACATTTGGCGCCTAAACTGTTGGGTAGAAAACTTCTGTGTACTTCGTCGCGTGCTTGAGCAGCACCAGGCCCGACAGAGCCGATGACCACTGCACGCGCGTGTGAACGCCGACGCCTGCCGCGTTGCCGCCTGACGTGTTCCACGACTGCGTGCTGCTGCCGTCACCCGCCGTGAAGTCCTCGTAGGACCAGACCCACGCGGCAGTTCTGGCGCCGGTCGGCGTGAGGTAGTAGAGCCGCAGCGGCGCGGCAATGTCGGCAGCGACCATGCAAGCCTTTGGCGGGCAATAGGCGAGGCCGGTATTCGCGGTGATCGGCGGCTCGTCGCCGCTGGTCGTTGAGGATGTCCAGCCGGCCGTGAGGTTGGCCGCGTCCATCGTTAGCACTGAACCTGTCGCGCCGAAGCGCACGTAGCAGTCAAGCCCGGCGTGATAGCCAACGTCGGCGCCGATGTCCAGGGTGGTGAGCCCGCCAGAGTCGATCGTCAGTTGCGACCACGAGGCGCCAGAGTTTGTCGATGTGATCGTGTCCAGTTGCGCCGAATTTGCGTTCAGGCGCATGCGAACCAGGCGCGAGCGTGTAGCGTCGTAATGCACGAACCACTGCGATCCGGTCGAGCCGGCCGCAAGGTCGCCGTACCGCTCCCACCCGCTGCTGCCGAAGTTGTAGCGGTGCGCCTGCCTGCTGTTGGCGATGTTCACGCCGGGGTCGCCCGTGCCGCTGCCGACCGCCCCGCCGTGGCCTTGGATGATGTCGTTGCCGACCGCGACGACATGGCTGTAGGAATGCTGCGATGCGGGCCGAACGTTGCCGGGGTCGTCCGTCCACTCGCCGTGCTCGTCGGTGTACTCGGAGACTCCGGCGTAGTCGTTGACACCGACCACGGTGGACCATGCGCCCGTCGTCAGGTTCTGCGCGTAGAAGCCGTCATCGTAGGTGCCTGCGTGGCCGCCGCCGATGGGCAGCGCGTAGTGCCCGCGCCAGATCGTCGCACCGCAGAAGTCGGTGAGCGCCGAAGCGCCGAGAAGGCGCGCATCCATCGCGGCCTTGCCTTCGACCGATGCTGTGCGATCAGCGTCGGCGTGCTCGGCCAGCGTGACCGTGCCGAGGCGGATGAAGGTGCCGGGCGTTCCTCCTGCCCCGATCCCAACATCCGCCGATGCGGTCACTGTGCCGCTGATCTGCGGCAGCGCAATCGGCCGAGTCAGCGCAAACGTCGTCATCGCTTCATCCTGCGCACGGGCTTCAGGCTCACTACAAGCCCGCCGTCCGCGTGCTCCATGTGCACATCGTGTTCGGCGGCCTTGAATGCATCGGCAGGCGTCAACTTAAGCGGCTCGCCAAGGCGTAGCAGCGCAGTCACTAGCAACGCCTCGCGGATGCGCATATCGCGCATGCCTTGCACAAGCTCGCCGACCGTATCAACCACCGGCTCCGTCCCCTGGATCGACAGGCGCCCGCAACAGCATGCCGACCAGCTTCAGCACGTCGCCGAAGGCCACGCCGTCAGGGGTCGCGTTCATCGTGGCGATGAACTGCTGCTGCGATGCGACCTGCTCACGCACTGCCAACGTGTTGGCAGACATGGCGGAAGTCTGCTCGGCCGATACGTGCAGTCGCACGATGTCCAGATACAGCGCCCACTGCGACGGTGAGGCATCTGCGCTGGGGATTGCAGGGATCGGGGGGAGTGGAATGCTCATGACAGTTGCAGCGTCATCGTCAGGCCGCCCGTGCACGTCACCGAAGTCGTGCCGCTCGGGATCACCACATCCGTAAACTGCAGATCGCCGGTTCCCGCCGCGATGGTGGAAACAGTGCCATTGATGCGAACCGATGCGCCAGATGTTTCCAGCCGGAACAGCGCGATGGTTCCCGCTGTAGGCGAGCTGGCCGCCGTGATCGCGTTTGACACGGCCACAGAAGGTGATGCCGTCGAAGCCGCAGCAAACGCGGTGCTGCCAAAGGTCAGCGTTGCGAGCGTGCTGGGGCCGGTGGCCTGCAACTTGAAAAGGCCGCTATTGAAGACGGCCGCCATGCCATCAAGCGCGGCCTTATTGCATTCATTTGCTATCGTCAGCGCCATCGTCGGCCCCTTCTTCGTTGCTCAAGTCAATCGGCAGCGAGCCGGTAAACTCAATGGTCTTCAGGATGTTTCCTTCGGCATCGCGGCATTCAAACGTCCCGCTCAGTCCAAGGCGACCCGTGATAGGTCTAATATCTTTGGTTTGCATTTCAGTCCGGCACAACAATCGTTGAAGACTCAAGCGTGAACGTCCCGCCGCTGGGGTAGACGTATTCCGTTATTGCAGCGATGACCGCGCCCCAACTCGGCGCCGTCGTCATGTCGATGGCCGTCCCGCCGTCAGTCGCAGCCACCTTGAAGGTGTTGGACTCGGCATCCCTTACGTAGAGAATCTGCCCCTCGTCTGTGCCGCTAGGCGCCGTGCCGTTGAAGATCAACACCTTCTGCGAATCACTCCACCCGTGCAGGGGTGAATTGATCGTGTCGTTAGGCGGATCGACGGTGAAGTTCTTCGGACTCGCCCCACCAGCAGGGCAGGCATAGAGCCACGTTGACCCGGCCCAATAGCCGATCCACCGCACCGTCTGCGCCGACACGCCGAAGATGGCCGATCCCGTCTGCGTGCGGATGCCACCTGACGCAGCACCAAATGCCACAGACTGCCGCGCATACCCTCCTCCGCTGCACTCGTTTGCCCCGGTTGTCCCGGGGAACGCGGTGTGCAAACTGGCCGTGTCAGGAGACAGTCCCGCCAGAAGCAGATTCTTCGTCTCGGCGCTAATGCTGCTCATCGCGCCACCCCTGACACGATGTTGAAAGCCGTGTTACCCGAGTACCGCAGCCGCCACACCCGGTCCCGCGCCATGCCCAACCGTGTCCACAGCAGCCGCGGGAAATACTCGCCAACCTTGCCGACACTGCGAGCAATCCAGTTGCCCCAAGTCTTGCCGCCGTCGTTGCTGTAGCTCAGTTCAGCGTAATACTCGGCACCCTGCGGGCTTTCTCCCGTCGTCAGATCGGCGACGAACTCCGCGAAGAATTGCCGATCCCGGCTAGGCGTCACCTCGTTGGGAGACACGCGCATCCTCACCAACGGATCACCGGCATTGGTATACGTCGTGCGGCTCAGTTCGTAGACGTAACCGTCAGCATCAAAGCCGACAGTCCGCCCGTGCGCATACATGCAATGCGTCACCCGGCCCTGCGCCAGTTCACCGGTTCCGTCCAAATCGCACCGCTCGTACCACTGCCCGGTCGATGCCTCGAAACACCACGTCGAAGCCACCCCGGGCGCATTCAGGCAGTAATGCGTCAGCCCGTCCTGCTGATAGACCCACGCCACCGCCGCCGCCAGGTCCGTGCTGGCCGATAGCGCCTGTTCCACAGCCTGCGTGCTCACTCGTTGAAGCTGCAGGCCGTTCGCCCGGTACACCATGCCGCCGCCGTTGCGGTCCCGTCCCAGCATCATGAATCCATTGTCAAGCTGCGCGACGGAAAAAGCCGCCAGGCACCCGACATCGCTATTGGCGCCGTTGTTGCGACTGAACGGGTAATCGGCCGACACGGCGCCCGATGCGCTCCAGACCTCGGAAGACTGCGAGCCCAGGAGCCACTGCTCACCAAACACCACGATCTGCCCGACGAGATCATCCGGCACCCGCTCTGCGCTCACGTAGTCAAGGGCGTCAATCGCCGTCGCGTCGTCAATGGCCGACACGTAGGCTTGTTGCCCACCAGGCACGACGAAGGAAAAGAACCCGTTCAGGTAGTCCACGCCCGACGCGCCGGGCCAGTCTTCATCCGTGATGGCCTCAAACGTATTCGACGCCAGCCGCAGGACATAGCCGCGCGGGTTGTCCACGATGACAAGCTGCGACAGGCCCCACGCCATGCTGACAGGCCCGGTGCTGGCGCTCAAAGTGCCGCGACTCGTAAGCGTCCAATCGCTCGCCAGTTCGTACAGCGTGGCACCAGCGACGAAGAAAGCCCGGCCGCCAGCGTCAACGCACCCGCGAACTTCGGCGCCGCCCGCAGCCCTTTGAATGAGCCCCGGCACGCTCGCCAGCACGAATTGCGCTTTAGACGGCGCCTCCATCGCGGCTAGGTACAGATTGACGGAGCGCGAACGGCTAGCGTCCCCGTCGAACGTTTCGTAAGACGATCCAACGAAGGGCAAGGCCACGCTAGTAACCGCGTTCTATGTAGCTTTGACGCGCCGGGAACGACTCGGAGCGGATCGGCACATGGTTCGTGCGCTTGTAAGCGTGCAACGCCCCCGCAGCACGGCGCCGCACATCCGGCGGCGTGGTCTTGCCGTAGGCTGCGGCCATGTCGTCGGCCAGCGCGAGGTGCAAAGCCACCGCCGCGCCTTCCGGCAGCGTTGCCGATGTCGTCGTGGCAGCGAAGCTAGCCAGCACACCTTGCACGTCTAGTTTCAGCGTGTAGCCCGTGGCCTTGGGGTAGACGTAGACCGTGCCGTTTGTGTTGCCGGCCCGATACCACACGGAATCAGGCGGGCCGCCGGTTACGTCCTTCTGAACGATGCCGTCCCATTGGTTTTGATCGAGCACGCCGACAGGGTATTCCAGCCCGCCGGAGTCAATCGCAGTCGCGTGCACGATGGCAAGCGGCCTAGCCACAGCAGGCGACCCACCAGGCCCCAGCGTGTAGCTCGCAGCGCCCGTAAGCGTCACGCTCAACTCTTGAAGCACGGGGAACGTAAGCCGCGCGTTGCTCCACACCTCAAGCCGGCTATTCAGCTTGCGCAAGCCAAACGCCGCATCTTCCGGGCTCACGGTATCACCCGCGCCGACAACGCCCAACTCCAAGAGCGCATCAGTGATGAGATCGAGAGCCGTTGTCATGCTTTGGCCTTGCGTGTGTACTTGCGTTTCGCGGGCTTTTCAGGCTCTGCCGGCTTCAACAGCGCGGCAACTTGCGGCTCGCGCGGCTTCCAGCCCTTGCGCTGCATGTATTCAAGATCAGACTTGGAATAGACCGGCATCAACTGCCCGTCGCGCTCAAGTACCTGAAACATGCTCTGAGCCTCCCGGCTGCTCCAACATGAAACGATGGAAGTTCCCGGCGTATGCCTCGCCGTGCGTGTGGTGCGTCAGGTCAAGATCAGGCACCACCCAAATCTCCCCGCCAGCGTCACGCCAGTTGCGGCTGAATGCGTAGTCCTCGCCATACCAGACGCCATTGTGTGCGCCGTGGTTGAACAAGTCCACATGGGGCGCGAACATGTCCCCATACGTCAGTTCTGGATAAGCCTCAATGAACACATGCACTGCGCGCGATGTGATCTTGAGGAACCCCGCCGGCACAGAATGCGCAGAAAGCGCCCCGTCACCCCGCACGACGGGTTTGCCGTCAATGCCAGGGAACAGGGCGCCCATGTACTCGACTTCGGGCTTTTTGAAGCGGTACAGGCCCGCCACAACATGACCCTCAGTCTCGATTAGCTTGAGCAGGTCAGCCGGCCGCCATGACAAATCGTGATCGATGAAGACAATCACGTCCGCCTTGGCATCTAGCGCCTTGCGAAGCATCGTCGCCCTCGCGTGGGAGACGTAGGGGCATCCGACTTCGGACACCATCACGTCATCCCATCCCGCCGCTTGAATCAGCGGGATCGAAGCCGCCAAGCTATCCAGGCACGCCTGATACGGCTTGGTCAGCGTCGGAACGCAGAAAGCGACTTTCGGCATTTACGCCGTCGCCCAGACGCCCAAGGCGATCAGGGTCTTCTGGATTTCCTGCACCGCCGCCAACTGCGTCGCGCCGAAGCTCGAAGAGGTGGCAATGCCGGCCGTTGCGTGAACTGCCGAGGTGTAGGGGCGCTGCACGACGGGAACCTTGCCGTAGAAACCGATCTTGTCCGAGGCGGAACCGCCCCACACAGAACCGTCGTCAGAACCATAGTCGATGCGTTCGTAAGTAGCCATGAATCAATCTCCAGTTGCGCGAGGGCCGAAGCCCCCGCAGTCATCACACGTTGTAGAGGCCCGACAGGCGGCACGCCCACTCGGGACGCAGCGCGGCCATCCCGTACAGGATGTCGATCCGCATCAAGAGTTCGTCGTTGCGGATGTCCGACGCCTGCCACACGCGCATGCTCAGACCGTCCTGCACCCGACGCACGCACTTGGCCGCGTCGTCCATCAGCGGCAGGTCAGCCGTGACGAACTGGAACGCTTCCTTGTGGTACATCAGCGGCTGCACGTAGTTCTTCGACGCGGTGCCGAAGAACGTAACCGCCGCCGTGGTCGCAGGCATGGCCGACACGTTCTGATTGACGCCCGTGCTGTACGGAGCCGGCGAAAACACGACGTTGGTCGTGGTCGAGCCAGCACCAACGACAAACTGCTTCAGGTGCGGATAGGCCACCTTCGTCTCGGGATGCACGTCGTACACGCCCGCGATGGTGAACACCATGCCAGCCACCGGAGCAGCCGACAGAGCAGCCACGGTCAGATCGGCGTCGCCCTCGGTCACGGTGTACGTGTCCAGGGTAGTCGCCACGTCAGCCGCGTTCGGCATCGTCCAGACCCGCTCGTTTTCGTAGTAGTCAGCCATCGCGGTGCGGGCAATCAAGCCCTCGCGGTACTGCTCGCCGATGGCGTTGGACGGGTTGAAGTAGGCCGACATGCCGTTCACCAGCGCACCCATCGTCACGCTGTCCATCTGGATGGCGCGCTCCGACTTCGGGGCCAGTTGCTGATTCAGCTTGGCGCGAGCCTTGCCGGGAACTTCCAGCGTGGTGATGGCGGTGTTGTCCGTGCCCACCAGTTGATAAGTGGCCTTCGACGCGAACGCCAGGTAGTCGGCTTCGATGCCCGACACCAGCACCTTGACGGCCGGCTCGATGTAGCGCTTGCTGATCTCGTCAATGCTGAGGGCCAACTCCGCAGAGTTGAACCGCATGTCGACGTGGTCCTGCGTGGCGATGGTGATCGTGCCGTTGCTTTCCGCCTGGTCTTGCACGTCCATCACACGGCTGCCCGTGGTGCGGCTGTACTTGTTCGGCTTGCGAACGCGCAGCGTCTGCCCGATCTTGGCGCCGGTCTTGGCGAAAGAGTCGTCGTACTGGCGATCCGTGGTGCTGATGAACGCACACGATTCATGGGCGATGCGCAGGGCCTCGCGCGTAATCATGTCAATGGTGACGAATGAATTGCTCACTTGATTTCCTTACCGCCGTTGGGCGATTTGCCGCTTACGCCATTCCGCGAACTCGCGGTCGGACATTTGCGACGGGTCTTTGGTGCCTGTAGCCACGCCCTTAAGTGCGGGCAATGGCTTAGGCGCTGCTGTTTCCTTTACCTCGGCCGGAGCGCTTAGCTTTCGCTCGATGCGGCCTAGCCGAAGTCCAATCTGTGCGGGGCGAAGTTCTGCAAGTTCTGCGGCGATTTCAGGATGCTTCCCAAGGTAGTCAAAGACTCCGGCCGGGTCTTCGCAATCAAGCAACGCATCAGCTACAGGGCTTGCGCGGCCGTGTTGGTCAAATAGCGGCCCGACTTCTTCCTGAACTCGGGCAACCGAATTCATAAAGTCAGGGAATCGCTTTTTTCCCTCTTCGGCGACCTTGTTACTCTTGTTCGATACCTCACGAATTTCGAGCTTCAAGTTGGCGATCTGCTCAGCCAGTGCCACCGGGTCAACCTGTGCGGGTTGGCCCTCGTATTCCGGCTGCTGCTGCGGCACCATTCGGCGCAGTTGCTCGTTCTCTTGATAGAGCTTGCCCTGCGTCCTGTCCCTCTTCGTCAACGCCCGGCGCAAACGCTCAATTTCGCGCTGCTCCTGGCTTTTTTCCTGCTGCTCTGCCGTTTCTTGCTTAGGCGTTTCCGCCTGTGTTTCTTCCCGCGTTTCAGGTGTCGTGACTTCCTGCGATTCAACGACTTCCGGCGCTTGGTTTTGAGTCTCCGGCGCGGTGGAGACTTGGGCTTCGTTCATTAGCTTTCGCTGGTCATGCCGTCAACCTGCGGCAAGTCAGGGCCGGGAAGAAAAAAGGCCCCGGGGATTAGCCGGGGCCTGAACCTTCACCGAGGATAGAATCGTCTAGGCGCTTTCGCCCATGTCCTTTGCGACCTCGCCGGCCAGTTGCGGCGGCGGTTGCAGTTTCTGCAGCGTGATCTGAAGCCACGCCTTCAATTCGTTGATGTCGCGGTCCCGGTCATCCTTCATGGCCTCCCGATCCGCTGCGGCCTGAGCGTTCAGCTCGGCGATGTAGCGCGCGGTTTCCTCGTGGCCTTGCGCAATGGTGGCCTGAACCTGTGCGCGCAGTTGCTCGGACTGCATGCCGCTCTGCGCTTCCTGCAGTTGCTGCTGCAAGCCCTGAATCTCTTGCTGCGCCTGCTGCAGTATCTGCATGACTTGCGGCGGCAACTGCTGCTGGCCGTCTTCCGCTTCCTCGGCCTGCTGAACTTGCGGCGGCAGCATCGCCTTAAACCGCCTCGCCAACTTCTCAGCCTCGGGGTAGTTGCGCAGCTTCACCAGCACGTCACCGAACATCGCCAGCATCTGCGGGTCGCCGTTGACGAACTCGCCAATCTCTGCAGCAGCTTCAGATTGCCGCGTCTGGAACGCCGGGCCGGTAGTTGCGCGCACGTCAAATGTGCCCACGCTCGGATTGATGCTGACAACCTTCTTGCCATCAGGCCCGCGAACCTCGGCATAGCCTGTCTTTTGCTTCGGATCGACGCGCACGAACTCCGGATCGTCGTCTTCTCCGATAATCCGCAAGACCTGCTCGCGGTCATAGATCGTCGGCCACACCTCAGTCAGCACGCGCCCGCAATGGCTGATCGACAGCGCAAGGTTGTCGATGTAGTGGTACGTGCCAACGTCTTGACGATCCTGCAGCGCGATAACCGCCCGGCCGCTCTGGCTGTTCGGGTTGTTGCCGACGCCGGACTCAAAGCCGCCCAGCGCCGCTTGAATATCGGCCTTGCTGCGCTCTTCCAGGCCCATCCACCCAGCGGCCATGCCTGCGGGCTGAATGCGCGAAGGCGGCTGAATCTGGTTGCCTTGATCGTCTATCGAGTTCCAGTGCAAGACCGGGATGTTCCCCCGGTTGGCCTGCGCCCACTCGTTTTCATGCCCCTCGGTCGCCTCAATCGGGGCCAGCCACGGTGCTTTCGGGCCAATGGCGACAGCCTCAATCGCGCTGTTCCGCTCGTAGTTGTAAGCAATCTGCGGGTCACGCGCAAGGCGAATGCAGCCGGCCAGGTTGCGTTCGCCATCGTCCCAAGACTCGTTCCCAAGCACCGGGAAGATCGGCACGTAAGACGACGGGACCACAGTGCTTTCTAGCACGTCCTCGCCGCTGAGCATGAAATGCTCGCAGCGCTTCTTCTCGCCGTCCTCCACGATGCGGTAATACTCGACCACGCGCACCGTGTCCTTGGTGAACCACCCGGCGTCGTCCCAATCTATTACCTTGGCATCGGGCCATTTCTTCGTGAACTTGGCCCGGGGCATGTCCTCTTCGACAAAGCCCCACTCCATATCCGATCCGTCCGGCTCTTGAAAGTCTGGATCGACGTACACCGACTCAAAGTCAACCACCCGCTTGATGTCGGCGGTCTGCTGGCCTTTCAGCTTGCCCTTCGTTTCCTTCAGGCACAGCCGGAAGAAACCAATCCCGCCGCGCGTGGCCTGCTCAAGCGCCGTGATGTAGGCCACATCAGCCCGGCTCTGATACTCGGTCTGCCTCGCAAGGCCCTTCAGCACTTCGGCAAGCTCGGGGTCGCTGTCATCGTCCACCGGCAGGAAGTTCAACGCCGGCTTGTTGCGCCTGGCAGTGTTGATGACCTGACGCACGAACTGCGAAGTTTGGTCGAACACGAAGCACGGACGCGGCCCGCCTTCGCTGTTGGTGCGCTCGCGGATGGCGTCATCCGGCCACTGCTTCGGATCGGTAGGGTCCGAAAAGCGCATGTCCTCACGACACCGCTTGTAGATCGGCCCCCAAACCTCTTGGGCATGCTCAAACCTAGCCCGCGCCTCTTGGACGATCTCGTCCCGTTCCGGCAGTGCGGTAGCTTTGGGTTTTCGTGCCATTACATGCTTAGGTGTGAACGCTGCCGGAACTGAACCGGCTCCGCCTTCTTCCGCGTCACCGTGCGCCGCGCGCCCTCACAGGCGTATCGCAGCGCATCAATGACGTGGTTGTCCTTGTCCTTCAGCTTCGGCAGAACCTGCCCTGTGAGCGGGTCCGTCTCATAGCTGTACAGCGTCAATTCGTCGATCAAGTGCTGACACCTCGGGTGAACCACGATGTCGAAGCTCTTGAGAAACTCGACGCCTTCCTCAAGCGACTTCGCCCCCTTGATGGCCGAAAGCATCTTCGGGAACCCGTGCCGCTGCATGTAGCTGATCGTCTCCGGCCTGGCCGAGTCCGCCACCGTAGGCCATCGTTCAGACTCTGGCACCGTGCGGAACAGGTCCGGCATGAAGTCAATCTCGCAGCCGACTCGGTAGGCCTCATGCGGGACATACAGCGTCCGCCCGACAATGGCGCACTGCACTAACACGCTTGGGTCTACGCTGAAGCCCCAATCGGAGCCCTGCCGAAGAATCCACTCGCCTGATACATCAAATTCTTCGATGCGCCAGTTCTTGAATACCCGCGCCTCAGAGTTCCGCTGATACTCGCCCAGCCAAACGTGCGCGAACTTGTCCGGGTCGCGCTTTTGGTCATACTCAAGCTCGTGCCTCAGAACCTCGGGCAATCGCGGGTTGTCTCTGTAGTTGACACGCACAACCACAGAGTCAGGAGGTGGATGCTCGCCACGCAGCAGAACATCAACCGGGTCCGTCTCCAGGTTCGGATTCCAACTAAACCACAGCTCAGAGTACGGCTTGCGGATCGTCGGCCGCAGCAAATCGAGCGAGCGTTGGGACAGGCTCTGCGCCTCTTCCACCCACGCAATGTCGAACCCTTCCAGCGACTTGATCGAGTCGGCCGTATGGTTTTGCATGCCCTCGAAGATGGTGACGCCACCATGCCGCGACTTGATGCGCTTGTCCTGAACCTCGAAGTACGCGCCTACGTTCAACGCTTCAATCTTGGCCTCAATCAGTTTCTTGACCGACTGATTCAGCGTGCGTTGCACCTCTCGGATGCAGACGCTATCGACGCGCTCCATGATGTTGCGCTCGATAAGCAGCTCGGCGAAGAAATGCGACTTCCCGCTTCCTCGCCCGCCCCATGCGCCTTTGTATCGACTCGCCCCTAGCAGCGGCTCAAAGACCGGCGGGGTTTCGATTACCAGTTCAGTCACGCGCGCATGATCTGCCGCACGATCTTGGTGATGCTTTCACCGACTTCGTGCGTCGCCTCGATCTTTTCGCCGTAGACCTTCGGCAGCATCTTCGCAAGCATCCACTTGCGCGAATCAACCCTCAGCTTTGAACGCGCAACGCGCTCGGCGTCAACCTTCGGGCCGTGCTCGGTGTCTACGATGTCGCCGTCTGCGTCGTCGCTGATGTCGATGATCTCGTCGGCCAGCAGTTGATATCCTCGCATGCGCGCCTGCGCGTACTGTACGGAAAACGCTTCGTTGGCATCGACCCAGCCTAGAACCGTCATCGGCGCCATTCCTTCTGCTGCGCATGCTTTCCGCAAGCTCAAGCCGTCTGCAAGGTGCGAACAGATAGCGTCCGCCTTCTCCTGGCTGTACATCGTTTCGCCTTTCGGCAGTCATGGCAGCGTCCCGTGCCAAGTCGGTTCGCGCAAAAAAGCCCGCTCGGTGGCGGGCTGTGTGCCTATCGCTGCTGACGCGGCGGCCTCCGAAGTGGATGGGCTCGCCTTATGCCGATGCGCGCGGGTTAGCGCATCCTAGCATGCCGAAATGGTCTGTCAAGCGTGGCGATTGATGAGAATGGTTCGCGCATCTTGGACTAGCTGGGCGAGAGTTTGCATGGTGACGCCGATCTGCCGCGCTGCGCGTCCTGGGGCGACGGGCTTGACGTAGTGCCACTGCGTGGCGGCCCGGTGATAGCCTGGCAGGTCGATGACGGCTTTTCCGATGCGTGCGGCGTCGAGCTTGTCGATAGGTGCGCTAACATCTGGCGCTGCCCAAACGTCCGTTGACCTGTAGGCGCGGAACATCGGGGTTACGCCGGATTCAGGCTTGCCGTTGCACCAGCGTGCCCAATTGCGCAGGCGCGCGTCGATTTCTTCGTGCTGCGGCGCAACATGGTGAAAATCGACGGCCACAGCAAAACGCCCGGGGTGTCCCGAGCGTTCGCCGTGCCCTGACCTTCCCGCGCCGAAGGTCCGCCGTGTCTCATCGTTGCAAGCGTGGGCACTATGCATCCGGCGATTGTGCCATACCGTTGATGTGCGTCAATTCCCACTCACTCCCTACCCCCGAACTGCCGCGACAGCGCCAGCGCCGCTTTCGCCTTCGCAAGCCTGTCCTCTGCTTCGATGACTTCCTTCTCCTGCCAGTAGATGCGCTGCCGGCGCAGGTAGTCCATCGCCTTCTGGTGCAGGTTGTCGCGCTCTGCGGCCTCAATCGCCCACTCGCACCCGGCCAGCGCGAAGCCAAGCACCCACATCCAGCCTTCAGGCGTAACGGCGCCGCCGCCTGGCATCGTCACAGTCGGCGCAAAGCGCGTGACGGCGCCGCGCTGGGTGATTGTTTCGGTGGTGTCGGTCATTCGGTCAGCCTCGCGCCGTAGCGCGCTCCCATGCCTTGTCCAGCGATTCGATCTGCTTCACGCTGGGCCGGCGCCCCTGCTCGATCTGGCGACGCAGCGAGTCGATGAACCCGCGCTCCCAGTCGGTCAGGCGTTCCTCGCGTGCTTCGCAGTCGTCCAGCAGCGTCAGGTATTCGTCGGCCCAGGTGGTCATGGCAGCCTCAGAACGTGGTCGGCTGCTCGATGCCGCGGATGACGGCCATGAAGCCACGCTGCAGGTCTGTCGCGCCGATGCTGATCCAGCGCTGATCCAGGCTCGGGCTCGGGCCGTCAGGCGTGTCGTTCACGAAAGGCACGCCGTTGGCGCCGGTTGCCGGTTGCGCCCGCAGCTTGGCGATGTAGGCGCCGCAGGCTTCGGCCAGTGCCTTGCCCTCGTTCATCAGCGCGGCCTCGGCCTCGCTCAGTTGGCGGTAGCCGGTGATCTTGGGTTGCGTGAAAGTTTCCATGTCGTCCTTCTGTCCTGCCGGCGTCGAGGGTGCCGGCTTGCCCGTT
>Ga0073899_10000372_pt1 | contig 41252 bp, 48 predicted proteins | sample KloWWTmetaKNB5Ph_FD_88975 | JGI IMG/M metagenome (GOLD analysis project Ga0073899, IMG submission 88975) | Active sludge microbial communities from Klosterneuburg, Austria, studying microevolution and ecology of nitrifiers - Klosterneuburg... | ecosystem: Engineered > WWTP > Aerobic digester >... | reverse complement strand
TCGCCCTTGGTCTCGAAGGTGACCGGGGCCAGATGGCGCTCCCCGTTCTCGCCGAGATAGCTGGCCTGGTAGCGACCCGACCGCTGCTTCGCGATCTTTCCGAAGGCCCGCCGGCGCCGGGTCGACCTGGTCCGAATGGACGGCCGTGGGGCCGACCCGGTGCGCGCGGGCGTATCCGCGGCCCCGTCCACCAGTCGGAGATTGGTCACCCTGTCACCCTGCCCTTGCATCTCACCTGCATCCTAACGCACCATAACGACAGCCCATTTCTGCCCATTTGCGCCTACTTGACCTTTGAGATGCGGAGAGCATCGCACCTAGTCATGCGGCTGAAACTGGTAGTCAGTCGAGGTGTACGAAAAGGCCTGAGGTGGCAGTTCAAATCCTGTCACCCCGACCAGCGGAAGGCCGCTCTGGCTAGGAGTTATACCTCCAGCCGGAGCGGCTTTCGGCGTCGTGCATCCTCCAGACGCTGACGAACTCGCGGCCCGGTTCGAGAACCACGAGCCCAAATCCGCCGACGAACTCACTCCCCGGCGCCGTCGCGCTGCTCCGCGCCGCGATCCAGGAGCGGCCCAAGGCGGAGCGCCACATCCTGGGTGCGGTCAAGGCAGCGCGAGAAGCCGGCATGTCCTGGTCGGCCATCGGGCTCCTCGTTGGAACCTCGAGGGAGGCGGACCGGCAGCACCACGGCCACAAGGTCGGGTGAAACCGCGGCAACCCGCCATTCCGGATCACGCAAACGTGTCCGACTCGACTCCTCGACGGCCGGCGCAGAGACCTACACCGGCCCCGACGGCGTCAACGTGATCGCCCTCGGCCACCTCTTCGCCGGGCTGGAGCCCGACCCCTCCACGGCGGCCGGTCGTGCTCAGTCGCCATCGCCGGTCGGAGCATCCTGGCTGAGTCGCGGAGCCGTCCGGTGCTACCCTGCCGCAAGGATCGATCCACCGCTGCGTCGATACTGCGCCTCGGGCGACGGCAGCGCTGGCGCACTTACCCGAGAATGGTGGGGAACATGTCATCGATTGCCAAATGGATCCTCGGGATCCTCGGCGGGTTCGCGCTCCTCGTGGCAGGAGTGTTCCTGGCCGGGACGTCGTTGGTTGGCTCGATGCTAGGTGGACACGCAATCGGCACCGAAACCGAGACGGTCAACACCCAGGTGACAAACGCCATCGACCGTACCGGGGAGGTCGCCCTGATGAGCCTCGGGGTGCAGGGCATCGAGCGGCGAACGGACAAGGCTACGTTCTTCGGCATGGACGTTCCCGGCAGCGAGCGTGCCCTGTTCCTCCAGTACGAGTTCACCGGCAAGCTGGGTCTCGACGGCGAGGACGTCAGGATCGAGCAGACCGCGGACAAGAAGTACACGATTCGCATCCCGAAGTTCATCTTCATCGGGTTCAGCGATCCACACTTCCAGGTCGCCGTCGAGAACAACGGCGTGCTGAGCTGGACAACCCCGGCGATCGACACCACCGACATGACCAACCGAATCCTCAGCGAGGAGTCCCTGCAGGCCCACGTCACCTCGAACAGGGAACCGCTCACCGAGCAGGCAGAAGCCTTCTACGGCGGGATCATCGCCGGCGTCGATCCCGACATCGAACTCGACTTCCAGTTCGACGCCCAAGACTGAGGTGCACGCAGCCGAGGGCACCTCAGCCCTCGCTGTGTGACGTTGCCGTCCGTGTACGGGCGGGATCGTCACCCAGGGGACTCAACGACCTGGCGAGGACCATGCTCCTGCCTCCCGGCTTCGGCGCCGAGCTCGGCAGGATCGCCAGCAAGTGGATACCGCACGCATGCCACCTCCGAGATGCCGGAGGGACGCAGGGGCACGGCGGTCGCGTCCGCGAACTCGAAGACGAGACCGTCGGCGGTCGCCCGGGTGGCCGTGACCCCCTGCCACAGCGGTTCACCGGCTTTCTCGTCGCGGATCCTGTCGAATACCGCTCCGACGTCGGCGACGCTCCCGCCGCGGGGCTTCACCACCGCCCGGTGCTCGCTGTGGTCGAGGTCCGACAGCCCTCCCAGCAGGGCCCGTTCGCGTTCGTAGTCAGCGATGGGCACCCGCGTCCAGTGCTGCTCCACCAGGGCCTTCAGGTCCCTGGGCTCCCACCCGCAGTCCGCTCTCGCCACCGGGCACCGCGGGTGGAAACTGCACCCGCGCGGGGGTCGCGCCGCATCCGGGATCTCGCCCCGGGGCGCGTCCCGACCCATCACCGTGGTCGGGTCCATGTCGGGGATCGCCTTCAGGAGCGCCTGCGTGTAGGGGTGCCGGGGGTTGGCGAAGATCTCGGCGGTGGGGCCGATCTCGACGACCTTGCCCAGGTACATGATCGCCACCCGGTCGCAGAAGAACTTGGCGGTGGCGAGGTCGTGGGTGATGTAGACGTAGGTGAGGCCGAGGTCGGCCTTCAGGTCGAGCATCAGCTGCAGGATCTTGGCGCGCACGCTCATGTCGAGCATCGAGACCGGCTCGTCGGCCACCAGCACCTCGGGGTCGAGGATGATCGCCCGGGCCAGCACCGCGCGCTGCTTCTGGCCGCCGGAGAGGTCGGACGGGTATTTCGCCAGGAACTGCTCGGCCGGGGCCAGCCCCACCCGCTCAAGGGCCGCGACCACCCGCTCGTGGAGTTCGGCACCCGATGCGCGACGGTGGATCACCAGGGGGTGACCGACGGCGGTCTCGATGTCCATGGACGGGTTCAGCGCGGCGTGCGGGTCCTGGAACACCATCTGCAGCTTCGTGCGGTGCCGCCGCAGCGCCCGGCCGTGCAGGGCGGCGATGTCGGTCGCGGGAGCACCGTCCCCGGGGTGGTGGGTGATGCTGCCGGAGGTCGCCTCCACCAGGCCGAGCAGCGCCCGTCCGAGCGTGGTCTTCCCACTGCCCGACTCGCCGACGAGGCCGAGCACCTCGCCGCGCTGGAGGTCGAGGCTCACCCCGTCGACGGCACGCACGACACCGGTGTCACGGCCCAGCAGGCGCGCGAACCCGCTGCCGCGGAGCGCGAAGTGGATGCCCACGTCGTCGACGCGGAGCACCGGGTCGTCCCCGGACGGGGTTCCGGCGCGGGAATCGGTCGAGGCTTCAGGCTTCGTCGGCAACGGACAGCTCCTCTCGCACGAGCGGGGCCGTTTCGCCGGCGGTGAGGCCCTCGGGGGTGGCCGCCCAGCACGCGACGTCGTTGCTGCCCACCATCACCGGGCCGCCGCCGCGGGCGCGGATGGCGGGCTCGCGGAGTCGGCAGACCTCCATGGCGTCGGGGCAACGGGGGTGGAAGTGGCAGCCGGTCGGCGGAGCGACCAGGTCGGGTGGGGCACCGGGGATCGAGTGGAGTCCGTCGGTGGCGAGCGTGATGGTGGAGCGCAGCAGTTCGCGGGTGTACGGGTGCTTCGGGTCGGCGAACACCGTCCGCGCATCGCCGATCTCGACGATCTTGCCCGCGTACATCACGGCCACCCGGTCGCAGGCCTCCGCGATGATGCCGAGGTTGTGGGTGATCAGCAGCAGCGAGGTGTCGAAGTTCTCGCGCAGGTCGTGGAGGATCTTGATGATCTGGGCCTCCACCAGCACGTCGAGGGCGGTAGTCGGCTCGTCGGCGACGACGAACGCGGGCCGCAGCACCAGGGCGAGGGCGATCATCAGCCGCTGGCGCATGCCGCCGGAGAACTCGTGCGGGTAGGACTTCCAGCGCGACGGCGGGATGCCGATCAGCCGGAGCACCTCCAGCGACCGGTTCTCGATCTCGGCCGCGGACATCTTCGGGTGGTGGGTGCGCAGCGTCTCGACGAAGTGCTCGCTGATCCGCATCAGCGGGTTGAGCCGGGTGAGCGGTTCCTGGAAGATCATGGCGAGGTCACGACCCCGACGCTGGAAGCGCTCCTTCGGGGTCATGGCGAGCAGGTCCTCACCCTTGAAGCCCAGGTGGCCGTCCATCTTCGCGCCCTCGGGCAGCAGGCCGAGCAGGCCGCGGCCCAGCGTCGACTTGCCACACCCGGACTCCCCGACCAGGCCGAGGATCTCGCCCCGGCCGACCGAGAACGAGACCCCGTCCACCGCGCGGACGGGGCCGCGCGGCGTTCCGTACCAGATGCGCAGGTCGGTGGCGTCGACGACGGGAGCGGTCATGACGCCGCCCCCTCGGCGCCGGTCGTCGAGCCGGTAGCACTGCCCGACGGGACGGCCGCGGGGGGCAGCACCACCGCGGAGAACCGGCGCTTGCGCAGGGTCGGGTTGACGGTCTCGTTGAGCCCCTCACCGACCAGCGTCAGCCCGGTGACCAGCAGCACGATCGCGATGCCGGGGAACAGGCCCGTCCACCAGATGCCGGACGCTGCGTCGTCCATCGCGCGGCTGAGGTCGAAGCCCCACTCGGCCGCCTCCTGCGGCTGGATTCCCAGCCCGAGGAAGCCCAGCGCGGCCAGTGTCGAGATGGCGTCCGCCGCGTTCAGGGTGCCGATCACCGGGACCGACTGGATGACGTTGCTGAACAGGTAGCGCCGCATGATCGTCGAGTTGGACGCGCCCAGGGCCCGGGCCGCCTCGACGTAGGTCGCCTCGCGGGCGCTGACGGCGGTGTTGCGCACCACCCGGAAGTACTGCGGGATGTAGATCACCGTGAGCGAGAGGGCCGCGGCCACCACCCCCGAGGGCAGCACGCTCTTGAGCAGGAAGCCGAAGACGATCGCGAGCAGCAGGGACGGGAAGGCGTAGAGCGCGTCCATGATCAGGACGAGGACGCGGTCGGTGCGGCCGCCGACGTAGCCCGACAGCAGCCCCAGCGGCACTCCGATCAGCGCGGACAGCACTACGCTGAGCAGGACGACCACGAGCGCGGTCTGGGAGCCCCAGATCACCCGGCTGAGCACGTCGTAGAACAGGTCGTTGGTGCCGAAGGGGTGACCGGGCCCGGGCGGGACGAGCTTCTCGAACTTCACCCCGTCCACGGAGTTCTGGGCGAAGCCGTACGGTGCCAGCCACGGCGCGAAGACGGCCATGACCACGAACAGCGCGACCAGCGCGAGCCCGGAGACCAGGAGCCAGCGGGCCATGCCCGTGGTGTTCCGGAACGGCGCCAGGAGGATCTTCACGAATACCTCACCCTCGGGTCGATGAGTGCGTTGATCACGTCAACGACCAGGCTGATCATCACCACGATGACCGCGAAGAAGGTGACCAGGCCCTGCACGCCGATGTAGTCGCGGGCGCTGATGTAGTGCACGAGCTGGGTGCCGAGCCCGGGCCAGTTGAACGTCTTCTCGGTGAGGACGGCACCGCCGAGCAGCATCGCCGCCTGCAGTCCGATCACGGTGACCACCGGCACCAGGGCGTTGCGGAAGGCATGCTTGCGCACCACGCGGGACTCGTGGATGCCGCGCGCCCGGGCGGCCTCGACGTAGTCGGCCTGCAGGGTCTGCAGCAGGTTCACCCGCACCAGGCGGATGAAGACCCCGCAGATCAGCAGGCCGAGGGTGAGGCACGGCAGCACGTGGTGGAGCAGGATGTCGCCCAGCGCCTGGGTGTTGCCCTGCAGCGCCGCGTCGATCAGCAGGATGTGGGTGATCGGCTTCGTCGCCACGGTGAACTGGGTGCGCGGGTTCGCGATGCCGGAGGTGGGGAAGCCGAGCGGCCGGGCGACGAACATCTGCATCATCAACCCGACGAAGAAGATCGGGGCGGCGTAGGTGACCACGCCGAAGAGCCGGATCACCACGTCCCGGACGGAGTCGCGGGCGCGACCGGCCACCAGCCCCAGCGGGATGCCGATCCCCAGGGCGATCAGGAACGCGCCGATGGTGAGGGTGAGGGTGGCGCCGCCGTTGTCGCGGATGATCTCGATGATCGGACGGTTGTCCGAGATCGTCTGGCCGAAGTCGAACCGGGCCACCTGCCACAGGTACTCCAGGTACTGCACGATCAGCGGACGGTTCAGGCCGAGGCTCTCCCGGCGCGCCTCGATGACGACGGGGTCGAGCTTGCCGCCGACTGCGGCGGTGATCGGGTCACCCGGGGCCACCCGCAGCAGCAGGAAGACCAGGGTGAGGAGCACGAGCATCATCGGGATCATCAGCCCGATGCGCGCCAGGATGTAGCGGGGTAGAGAGCCGCGGGACACCCGCGTCCCCCTTTCTTCGGTAGTCCCCCTGCCGACCCGTCGGGGCTTCGCTGCGCCCGGAGCGCCGCGAAACCCCGACGAGTCGGTGGGTGGGAGCGGTCAGGCGGTCTTGCTGATCGCCCAGAGACGGAAGATGTAGGTCGGGTCCAGGGTCTCCTTGACGCCCTTGGTCTGCTTGTTGGCCACGGCGACGTTCTTGCCGTTCCAGGACGGGATCAGCGGCACGTCCTTCGCCGTGAGGTCCTGGATCTGACCGATGAGGGCGGCCCGCTTGGTCGCGTCCGTCTCACCGCGCTGCTGCTCGACCAGCGTGTTCATCTCGGGGTTGGAGTAGTTGTTCTTGAAGAAGCCGCCGTCGACCAGGAACGGCGTCAGGTAGTTGTCGGCGTCCAGGAAGTCGGGGTACCAACCGAGGATGAACAGGTCGTAGGCGTTCTGCTTGTACAGCGTCTGGTACTGCTCCCACTCCGCGCTCTCGATCGTCGGATCGAACAGTCCGGAGGCCTTGAGCTGGTCGGCCAGCTGGTTCGCCTCGTCCACGGCGTTGGGACCGTAGTGGGTGGGCGTGTACCCGAGGGTGATCTTCACCGGGGTCGCGATGCCCGCGTCGGCGAGCAGCTTCTTGGCGCCCTCGACGTTCGGGGTCTCGCCGTAGACCTCCTTGAAGGAGTCCTTCTGGCCGGCGAAGCCCGGCGGGACGATCGAGAAGGCCGGGGTGACGGTGCCGTCGTAGGAGTCCTTGGCGATCGCGGCGCGATCGACCAGGGACGCGGCCGCCTGCCGGATCGCCTGCTGCTTGCCGACCTCGGTGCCGAACTGGAACACCCAGTAGCGGAACGACGAGCCCTCGCCGTTGATCACGTCGAGCTGCCCCTTGCCGGCGATGTCGACGTAGTCGGTCGGGGTCAGGTCGCGCCACGCGACGTCGATCTCGTTGTTCTCGACCGCCTGCCGCAGCGGCGAGGAGTCCTTGTAGTACTTCACGAAGACCTGGTCGGACTGGGACTTGCGGTCACCGGTGTAGTTCGGGTTGGCCTTGAACACGGCCTGGTCGCCCTTCGCGTACGACTCCAGCGCCAGCGGTCCGGAGCCGACCACCTGGTCGTCGGCGAGCAGCTTGTCCGCCGGGAAGACCTCCTCGTCCACGATGGACGCGGTCGCGGTGGTGAGCACCTTGATGAAGGTGAGGTCGGCGGCGTTGAGGTGGAAGACCACCGTGGTCGCGTCGGGGGTCTCGATCGCGCCGTCCTTCAGCGCCTGCGCCTTGGCGTCGCCGTTGGAGATGTTGCCGAGCAGCACGGACGAGCCGTTGGGGTCGTTGATCTTGAGGTTGCGCTCGAAGGAGAACTTCACGTCGGACGAGGTGAGCTCGTGCCCGTTGGAGAACTTCAGCCCGGTCTGGAGCTTGCACGTCACCGTCTTGGCGTCGTCGTAGGCGCAGCTGGTGGCGGCGTCCGGGGCCTCGGTGTCGCTGCCGGCGGGGATCACGACAAGCTGCTGGAACATCGAGTACTGGAGGTTCCAGGAGGCGAAGTCGTAGGCGCCGGCCGGGTCGAGCGCGGTGACGGTGTCGGTCGTGCCGAGGATGTAGCTGCCTCCGCCGCTCGTGGCGGCGGGGCCGGAGGTGGCTGTTCCCGGAGCCGAACCGGCGCAGGCGGACAGCGCCAGCGCCAGGGTGACCCCGACGGCAGCGAGGCCGGTCAATGACTTGATGTTCATACGTCCCCTCAGGTTGAGCCAGGCCCGGGAGTTTTCCCGGGGCGGAGGATTGGCACAATCTAGACCCCCCCGGCCGGGTTGGCGCCCGGCATCCGAGCCTCGAATGGTCACGATTCGGTCAACGGCGCGCTGTGCCGCTCCGGAGCCCGGGCGTCCGGGACGTCGGGGAGGGCTGCCTCAGGCGTCGTCCCGGTGCGCGAGGGTCGCCGCGATTCCCCGGACTAGTGAGCCGAGGGCCGCCTCGTAGTGGTCGTCGCTGCCGTAGTCGGCCATGGCCTGGGCCACCGACACGGTCAGCGGGAACTGGTCGGTGGGGAGTCCGGCCAGGGATGCCTCCAGCGCGCCGCCGTCCTCTCGACGGGCGAGCGCGAAGCCGCACCAGCCGTAGTTGAGGGCGACCACTGAGCTGAACGCGGCGACGGCGGCGGCTCCGGTGACGCCCCCGCGGGCGAGGATGGCGAGGGCGTCCTCTTCGATCCGGGTCGCATTGACGCCCGGGCTCGCGTGGTTGAAGAAGGCGGTCACCGCCCACGGGTGGTCGACCAGGACGCGCCGGTGGGCGCGCCCGAACGAGACCAGGTCGTCGGCCCAGCGGGCCGTCGGCGCCACGGGGACGTAGCGGCCGAGGACCCGGTCCAGCAGCGCCTCGACGAGCTCGTCCTTGGTGTCGAAATAGCGGTAGAGCGACATCGGTGACGCGGAGAGCGCGCTGGCCACCGCGCGGACGGTGAGCTGGTCGGGAGCCCCGGCTGCCACGCCTTCGGCAGCGTCCAGGATCGCCTCCGCACTGAGCGAACCGCGAGCCACCCGGGGGTTCTTCTGCGCATTGACGGACTTCCGCGTACGTCGTGCGTTCTTCATAACGTACAGCGTACATTAGAGGGGATACCGACATGACCGCACGCGCAACATTCCTCCGGTGGCTGGCCACCTTTCCCGCCTTCCCGCTCGGCGGCCTGCTCGCCGTGACGCTGGTCGGCTCGATCACCGACCCGGTTCGTGGGGCGCTCGCTGGCCTGGTGGCCGGGCTGCTGATCGGCCTGGCCCAGTGGCTCGCCCTGCGCCCGTCCGGGATCGGCCCCGGGTGGGTCGTCGTCACCACCGTGGCGGTGGCCGCCGGCAGCTCGCTCTCGGCCGCCCTCACGGGAGCCGGAACCACCAGCAGCGACCTCGTGGTGTCGGGGTTGGTCGCCGGCACCCTCGTCGGTGCCGGACAGGCGCTCGTGGCGCGCACCAGCCCGCTGGCGGTGGCGGCCTGGACGGGGCTGGTCGCCGCCGCCTGGGGCCTGGCGTGGTTCGTGACCTCGAATGTGATCGTGGACGCCGGCCGCGGCTACGTGATGTTCGGGTCGAGCGGGGCCGTGCTCGCCACGATCCTCACCGGCATGCTGGTGCGGCGGCTGGTGGTACCGCCAGGGGAGGGCCACCGCACGACGGCCCGTCCCGCCGCGACGACCGGGACGGAGGGTGCGCGATGAGCATCGCCGCCGGTGTGTTGCTGATCGTGCTGCCCCTCGCCTTCAACGCGGCCTTCGCGCTGCTCGCCGCGACCTTCGACTATCCAGAGGTGCTGCGGCGGCCGACCCAGGAGGTGCTGGCCCGCTTCCACGCCGGGGGCGCGAGGCTGGTGATGCTCTGGTGGGGGTTTGCGATGACAGCCGTGGCGGTCGCGCCGCTGGCAGTCCTGGTCGCCGCAGCACTCGCGGACGCCGATCCGGTCGTGCTGCGGTCAACCGTGGTGACCGGTGTGCTGGCCGCGCTCGTGCAGTTCCTGGGTCTCGTCCGGTGGCCCTTCCTGGTGCCCTACCTCGCCCGGGTCTCCACCGACCCCGCGTCGACGCCCGCCCGTCGGGAGGCGGTCGACATCGTGTTCCAGGCCGTCAACCGGTACCTCGGGGTGGCTGTCGGTGAGCACCTCGGGTACCTGTTCACCGGCACGTGGAGCGTGCTGGTCGGCGTCGCTGCGACCCAGAGCGTCGCCGTCCCGGGGTGCTCGGGGTCATCGGCATCGTGATCGGGGTCGTGCTCGCGCTCTGCTCGCCGGAGTTCGTGGGTCCGTTCGAGCAGGCCGGGTGGCGGCTGGCCGGGGCCGTGATCCCGATCGCCTACGTGATCTGGTCGGTGTGGCTGGTCGCGCTGGGGATCGCGCTGCTGCTCTGAGGACGGCCGGGCAGGTCGACCCTTCGACAGGCTCAGGGCTCGGTCGAGCTCAGGTGACCTTCTGCGACTGCTCCAGCTGGTCCGCGAGGACGTCGAGGTTCTTCGCCTGGGAGGAGTAGTCCATCGGGGAGACCCGGCGCTCGAACACCTGGCCGGCCTGCAGCGCGGGGTCGTCGGCGAAGGTGGCCTGCTTGAGCAGGTCGGCCTGCTGGAAGCCCTCGTTGGAGAGCAGGATCACGTCGGCGACCTTCACCTTGCCGGCGTTCTCCCAGCTGAAGATGTCCCAGTAGTACGGGCCGTCGGGGTTCAGCTCGGTGTAGTCGACGCCAAGGGCCTGGTAGAGCTGGGTCTCCGGCTCGTCCTTGGGCTTGACGAGGTAGATGCCGTCGGCGTCGGCATACATCGCCGAGACCGTCAGCCCCTTGGCCTCCGCCACCTTCGTGAGGTTCGCCGAGGCGGTCTCGAAGGCCGCGCGGTCGGCGTCCACCCGGGCCTGGTCTGCGCCGAGGGCCAGGGCGAGCTTCGTGTTGCTCTCGATCACGTCCAGCCCGGCACCGCCGACCTTGATCGCCACGATCGGGGCGATCGCGGCCAGCTTCTGCTGCTGTTCGAGGTCCTTGAACCCGTAGTACGGCTCGGCCGGGTCGATCGCGCCCTCCCGGTCGGCGGGGTAGATGCCTGTCACGATCAGGTCGGGCTGCGCCGCGGCGAGCGCTTCGAGGTCGATCTCACCGTACGTGTTGCCGGTGATCGCCACGTCGGTCATGTCGTAGCCGCCGAAGCGGGTGTCGGTCGCCACGTCGGTACGCCCGAAGACGGCCACGGGCTTGAGGCCGTAGCTGAACAGCGACAGCGCCTGGTCGGTGAAGCCGGCGACCCGGGCCGGCATGTGGTCGAGGGTCACCGTCGCACCGGTGTCGTCGGTGTAGCTCCAGCCCGAGGCGGCCGGGCTCTGGGAACTGGCGGGCGCGCCCGCGGAGGTCGGGGCGGCGGCCGGCGCGGCGCTGGAGCAGCCACCCAGCAGCAGGGGCAGTGCGACCGCCGGGAGCAGGACGGCGCGCAGCACGCGCCCGGGCTTCGTCAGGAAGGACATATCATTAGGATAGCCTATCCTAAGTTACGCGTCGGATCCCTGAACCGTTCGAGACGACCCCTGGGCCTGTCGACGGGTCGCCTGCCCGCCGGTGGGCCGAGGCTTCAACAAGCTCCGCCGTCCTTCCGGCAGCCATCCCTCCGGACACCTCGGGCGGCTCCAGGGGCACCACCAGCGGCGTGCCCGAAGCGGGGTCGGCGATCACGTCCGCCACCAGACCGAAGGCGGACTCCAGGAGTTCCGGCGTGAGTACCTGCCAGGGCTCGCCGTCGGCGAGCACCCCACCCTCGCCGAGCACGACCAGCCGGTCGGAGTAGCGGGCTGCCAGGCCGAGGTCGTGCAGCACCATCACGATCGTGCTGCCGCGCTCGCGGTTGATCGAGCGCACCAGTCGCAGCACCTCCAGCTGGTGGGCCAGGTCGAGGAAGGTGGTGGGTTCGTCCAGCAGGATCACCGGGGTCTCCTGGGCGAGCACGAGCGCGATCCACGCCCGCTGCAACTGCCCGCCCGAGAGCGAGTTGACGTCCCGGTCGGCGACCTCCTCCAGTCCGGTCGCGGCCAGCGCCGCGGCGACCTTGCCCGCGTCCGCCGGTGTCCACGGCCGGAGGAGGCTCTGGTGGGGGTGCCGGCCGCGCATCACCAGGTCGCCGACGGTGGTCGCCGCCGGGGTGAGCGGCTTCTGCGGCAGCACCGCGAGCCGGCGCGCGACCGCCCGCGCTGAGAGGTGCGCGATCGGCGTCCCCGCCAGCCGGACGGTGCCGCGGGTCGGCGCCAGCAGCCGTCTGAACGCCTTCAGGAGGGTGGACTTGCCACTCCCGTTGGCGCCGATCAGGGTCGTCACGGTGCCCTCGGCGATGCTGAGGTCGAGGTTCTCGAACACGGTCATCCGGTCGTAGCCGAGGGTCAGCCCCTCGGCCTGCAGTGCCACGGGCGTCATGACAGGCCTTCCTTGTGCGTGCGGCGGGTGAGCAGCCAGATCAGGTAGGGCGCCCCGACGATGACGGTGAGGATGCCCACCGGTAGCTCGCCGGGCAGCGCGACCCGGGCGACCGTGTCGGCGGCGAGGACGACGACCGCCCCGGCCAGCGCGGAGGCGAGCAGCGGCGGGCGCGGCGTCCCCGCGAGCCGGCGGGCCAGCTGGGGGGCCACGAAGGCGACGAACTCGACCGGGCCGGCCGCCGACACCGCCGCGGCGGTGAGCACCACGGCGAGCCCGATCACCACCAGCCGGTGGCGTTGCAGGGACACCCCGAGGCCGGTGGAGAAGTCGTCGCCGAGTTGCGTGATGCCCAACGCGGCCGACTCGGCGAGCGCCAGCGGGGTGACGAGGGCGAGCACCACCACCATCGGCCAGACGCTCGCCCACGACACTCCCGACAGGCTGCCGACCAGCCACTGGGTCGCCGCCGTGGCCTGCGTGAGCTGGGCGTGCACCAGCAGGTAACCGGTGAGCCCGCCCAGGCTGGCCGTGACACCGATGCCGATCAGGATGATGCGGTAGCTGTCCACCCCGCCGCGCCAGGCGAGCCCGTAGACCGCCACCGCGGCGACCAGGCCGCCGACCGTCGCCACCACGGGGATGCCGAAGCCGAGCAGGGACGCGCCGACGGAGTAGCCACCACCGCCGAGCACGATCGCGGCGACCGCGCCCGCGGAGGCGCCGGAGGTGACACCCAGGATGTCGGGGGTGGCCAGCGGGTTGCGGGAGAAGGTCTGGGTGAGCGCTCCGGCGAGCCCGAGGCACAGTCCGGCCGCAGCGCCGGCCGCGACCCGCGGCAGCCGCAGTTCGAACACGATGAACTCCGAGGCCCGGGTGCCCGCGCCGGCGAGGGTGCGCACCACATCGCCGATCGAGAGGGTGGACGAACCGGCGGAGATCCCGGCGGTGAAGACGACCGCGGCGAGCAGCAGGCCGGCCAGTGTGACCAGCAGGACGCGGTACCGCCGGCGCAGCCCGAGCGGGCCGACCAGCACGCCGTCCGGGGCCGAGCGGGGCAGGGTCGCGATCGGCCCGTTCACAGCGCCGCCAGTCTCGTCCGGCGGACGATCACGACGAAGGCGAGCCCGCCGAGGATCGCGAGCACCACGCCGACCGCGACCTCCGCCTGGCCGCCGACCAGGCGGCCGACCACGTCGCAGGCGAGCAGGGCCACCACCCCGACCAGGGCCGAGGCGGGCACCAGCCGGTGGTGGTCGCCGCCGACCAGCGCCCGGGCGACATGGGGTGCGGTGAGCCCGATGAAGCCGATCGGACCGGTGAGCGCGACCGCGGCTGCGGTGAGGAAGGTGACCGCGCCGAGCCCCATCAGCCGCGCCCGCCACAGCCGCTCCCCCAGCCCGCGGGCGAGGTCCGTGCCGAGGACGAGGTTGTTGAGCGAGCGCAGGTTGGCCAGCGCGCAGCCGAGGCCGACGGCGACGAAGCCGAGCACCGGGCCGACACCCTCCAGCGTCCGGCCCGAGAGCGAGCCGACCACCCAGATCCGCCACGCGGCCAGCGTTTTGGAAGGCGTGACTCACAGGGCCGACAGCCCCGGGACCGGAGCGTGCCAGCTCACCGAGTCGCACCTCGAGCGCATCGGATCAGCCCGGCGTCTCCTCGTGCGGCGCGCCGACCGCCTTCGACTCCGGCGATCCGCGCTGCCGCAGGAAGACGGCGAAGATCGCCATCGAGCCCACGGCGAGCAGTTCGGACTGCCAGTTCTGGAACGTCCGGCTCCAGAAGTCGGGGTGCTGCAGGTACTCCCCCAGCGACAGCGGGTCGAGCAGGTCGCGCAGCCGCTGCTCGTTGAAGGCCACGCGGCCGGTGACGGCCTGGGCCGCCCAGGACAGCAGGAAGACGGTTCCCATGGCGAGCGTCAGCGACGCCGAGTAGAGGCCCGCCCACAGCCCACCGACGCGCACCGGCCACGGCGAGCCGGGTTCGGCGAACGCGCCCATCCGTTGCTGCTGCTCGCTGCCGAGGCCCGCCTGCTCGGGCTTCTTCGACTCCGACGAGCCGCGCTGCACCAGCCACACCGTGAGCAGGATGTAGAGCGTGAACTGGAGGTACTCCGACTGCCAGTTCTCGGCCACGTCGACTGCGAAGGACGAGGACGTGACGTAGCGCCACAGGTCGATCCCGGCCAGCCCGTCGGTACGGGCGGCCTCGTTGTAGCCGGCGAGACCCACGAGCGCCTGGCCGACCAGCGTCACGAGCAGCAGCAGACCGAAGACGAGCGGGAGCGAGTTGTCGCGCAGGGCTCTCATGGCCGGACTCTCATGACTGTGCCCTCATCGTCCCGCCGCGCCGATCAGGAAGGCGGCGGCCAGCACCGCCGCGATCAGCGACAGGTAGGTGACGAACAGCACCCGGGCCAGCCTCATCGCTCCACCTCACAGTCGTAGGGAACCGCCGGATCGGGGTCTGGACGGACGCAGCCGGCCGCGGTCACCCGCCAGCCGTCCGGGAACCGGGCCAGGAACAGCACCTGGCCGGGCAGCCGTACCTTGGCTGCCTCGCCGGCCACCTCGACCGCCTGGACGACCGCGTCCCGGGGCAGGTCGAGCGCGGCCAGCGCCGTGACGCAGTCGCCGTCGGTGGCCATCGCCGCGGCAGTCTCAGGAGCGAGCAGGCGGCAGGCCCCCGTCGGCTCTGCCTGCGCGAAGGCGACAGCTGCGGCGGCAGCGTCGGCGCCGGTGGGCTCGGTGCAGCCGCCGAAGGCGAGGGCGCAGCCAGTGACCAGCAGCGCGACGCGGCGCTCGGGGTGCCGGGTCAGCATCGCGTCCTCCTCGTTCGTGACTGCGTGGGGTGGATACCCGGTCGGGGCGCGGGACAATCGGTCCACCGCGGACGGGTTTGGGCCGGTTGAGGAACGGGCAGAGGCGGGGGAGGCAGGTTTGTCCCACTTCGTCCAAGGAGCAGTGATGACCGCACCCGACCACAACCCGATCATCGGCGCGCGAGCGCCCGGCGACGGGGCCTGAACGGGTCATGCCGCGACTGCGTCGAGTGGCGCCGGACACCCCTGGCTGGCAGCGCCGGCGCTCCGGTCGCGGGTTCCGCTACCTCGACGAAGCCGGGGCGGCGCTGCCGGCAGCGGAGGTGGAGCGCATCAAGGCGCTGGTGATCCCGCCGGCGTGGGAGCAGGTGTGGATCTGCCCCGATCCACAGGGCCACCTGCAGGCGACCGGGACGGACGCCGCCGGCCGACGCCAGTACCTGTACCACCCGCGTTGGCGGGCACTGCGGAGCCGGCAGAAGTTCGTCCGGGTCGCTGCGGCCGCCGAGCGACTGCCCCAGGTACGCGCACGGGTCGCCGACGACCTGGGGGCCACCGGGATGCCGCTGCAGCGGGCGGCAGCGACCGCCGTGCGGCTGCTCGACCTGGGCTACTTCAGGATCGGCAGCGACTGCTACGCCGACGCCAACGGCTCCTTCGGGCTGACCACGCTGGAGCGCCGGCACGTCCGGCGGCACGGCGAGGGGCTCGCGTTCCGGTTCGTCGGGAAGTCAGGGATCGAGCACCACGTGCTGATCGAGGACACCGGGGTGCTCGAGGCGCTGCGGGTGATGCGACGCCGGCCGGGCGGCGACCGGTTGCTCGCCCATCGCACCGGAAGCGGGTGGGCCGACCTCAGCTCGGCGGCGGTCAACGCCTACCTGGCCGAGCTCTTCGGCGGCGACTTCACCGCCAAGGACTTCCGCACCTGGCACGCCGGCGTGATCGCCGCCGCGTCGCTGGCCAGCTCGGAAGAGCCGGGCCGGACGGTCTCGTCCCGGAAGCGGGCGGTACGCACGGCTGTCGGAGAGGTCGCCGCCTACCTGGGCAACACCCCGGCGGTCGCGAGATCCGCCTACATCGACCCCAGACTGGTCGAGGCCTACGAGCACGGCCGGACGATCGACCTCGCCGGGGAATACCGCGACGCCGAGGCGCGGCAGGCCGCGCTGGAGGCCGCGGTGCTCGACTTGCTGGCCTGAGGTAGTCACGGCGGGGGTGGCGAACGACCCTTCGACAGGCTCAGGGATCGTGGGCGACGGCTGAGCCTTGCTTCGCGACTGGTGGCGTCAGTGGTTCCGGAGGGCATCGACCAGTTCGGCCTTCGTCATCTTCGAGCGGCCCTGGATGCCGATCTCCCGGGCCCGGGCCAGGAGTTCGTTCCTGGTGCGCTCGTCGTAGTCCTTCGCGGTGGCGCCCTTGTGGCCGACCTCGCTGCGCGATGTCCTCGCGGCGGCGTTGGCGATCCGGGCGGCCTTCTCCTTGCTGGCGCCGTCGTCGCGCAGGGCTTCGTAGAGTTCGGGGTCCTTCACCGAGGGGCCGGGGTCTCGTCTGGGCATGCTGCCTCCGTCGTGGTCGGGTCGTCCCACCCGGTACCCGCGAGCGGACGGGCTCAACCGCGGCGCCCGGCCAGCAGCCCACCCAGCGGCGGCGACCACAGGTCGTGGCCGCGCCGGCCGAACCCGGCGAGCAGCGCGTTGGCCGCCTGGAAGCCGGTGGTGGCGGCGCGCTCCATCAGTGCGATCGGCCAGTCGCAGCGGACGAGGTCGCCCGCGAGCACCACCCGGCGGTCGGGGGTGACCGGCGTCGGGCGCCGAAGCCAGGGCGAGGTGTCGACCAGCGGGCAGTCGTCGGCGACGAGCCACTGCTCGGCGACCACCCGTGCGCCACCGATCTCGGGGTGAACCCGGGCCGCCTGCCGCCACAATTCGTCCCGGCTCGCCGTCGAAGGGTCGGTGAGCGCGTACCCGTGCACCTCCAGCACGGTGCCGCCGGTGCGCCGCGTCCAGTCGGCGGCGCCGGCCTCGAACGCGTCCAGGCGGGTGAGGTTGTCCAGCGGGCCGTAGCCGCTGGTGCCCAGGAAGGCGGCCGGCGCGGTGATCCGGTCGGCGAGCCAGCGGCGTCCGACCCCGAACGGCGGGGCGCTGCGCAGCCCGGCGATCCGCTCCCGCCACGCCTCGTCGCCCAGCCAGTCCGCGTCGGCGACCAGACCCTGCAGCGGACGGGTGTCGACGGCGAGCACGACCGCATCGGCGGCCACGTCTCCCGAGCCGGTCGCCACGACGACGCCCTCGCCGGATTCGGCAAGGCCGGTGGCCGCCACCTGGGTCCGCACCTCGACGCCGAGCCGGGCGAGGTGGCGTCCCAGCGGCGCCCACAGGGCGGTGTCGTAGTCGTCGTCGGGCACGTCGAAGAGGAGTCCCTCGGCCGAGCCGACGAAGTAGGTGTGGAACATCGCGAGCAGTTCCCCGGCGGAGAACTCGGCGGGGTCGGCGAAGAAGCTGCGCGCGAACACCTCCAGCGCCAGGTGACGGGCGCGGTGGGGGAACCGGAGCCGGTCGAGGAACTCCGCGGCCGACACCCCGTCCAGCGCGGTGTAGCCGGCCGGGTAGGCGACGCGCAGCAACCCGAGGGCTTCGCGGACGTCGACGCGGGTCAGGTCCGCCGCCGAGAAGGACGGACTCAGCGCGACGAAGCCGACGAGGTTCCACGGCGGGGTGCGGGGCACCCGGGCGAAGGAGTCGACGACGGCGGCCGAGCCGTCGCCCGGGTCGAACCGGAGCGGGTAGTCGGCCACCGGCACCAGCCGGGAGAGGTCGGGGTCGGCCCGCCGCAGCAGGCTTCGCAGGTTGTAGTACTGGCGGAAGAACGCGTGGAAGCCGCGGCTCATGGTGGCCGGCCCGCCGGGCACGTCCACCGGCCAGGCCCGCGCCCGGCCGCCGAGGGTGTCGGCGGCCTCCAGCAGCACGACCTCGACGCCGCGCTCGGCCAGCCCGGTCGCCGCGGCCAGGCCGGCGATGCCGCCGCCGACCACGACGACACGGGGACGTTCCGACGGCCCCCGACCGCCCGGGACCACCGGCCCCGCCGGGTGGTGGACGGCGTGGCGGTCGCGTCCGGGACGCCAGGGCTTCATGCGGTCTCCCTCCTGCCGGCGAGCCGCCAGCAGATGATCACGGCGGTGACGAGCGCGAACCCGAATCCGAAGTCCTCGATCGGGATGTCGAAGGGGAACCGGATTCCGAGGAAGTGCTCCGGCGCGTAGCTCACCACCGGGTCGTCCAGCCGGGTCAGCCAGCCGTCCACGAGCACCTGGAAGAAGAACACGATCGCCATCGCAAGCCAGTACTGCAGGCTGGTGAAGATCCCCGTCCGGGCCCAGAGCAGTTCGAAGGCGACCACCACCGCGATCGCGACCAGGGTCGCCAGCGTGTACTCAGGCATCGGAACGCTCCGACTCCGCGGCAGCCTTGCGCCCCGCCCGGCGCAGTACCGTGCCGACCGCCTCGTAGGTCAGCAGCCCGCAGATCGGCACCACCAGGAAGAAGACGAACTCCTCCAGTGGCACCGCCCCGGGCAGCAGGAGGCCGGTGGTGTGGTCGGGGCTGTAGCTCCAGTGCCCGCGGGCGATCGCGACCGCGTCCCAGACGTAGAAGACGACCAGCGCCGGCAGCAGGGCCAGCGCGAGCCGCAACGGCCGGCGGTAGACGCGGCCCCGCAGCCAGAACTCCAGCGGCAGCGTGATCGCGAGGCAGGCGGCCATCAGCAGCAGGTACCCCATCAGGCCACCTGCCGCGGCCCGGCCACCCAGATCGAGGCTGCGGTGACGGCCTTGCGCCAGGTCGGCACCCGGGAGCGACCCGAGAACACGTCGTAATCGCGGGCCTCGATCCGCTCCAGGATCTGCGAGTACAGCCGCAGCGCGGCACCGACGCAGCGGGCCGAGGCGGGCGGCAGCATTCCCAACCCGGTGGCGGCGAACGCGTACAGCTCGCGGTTGCGGGCGATCTCGAAGGCCATCAGCTCCCGCCACGGCTGGTCGACCCTCCGCCGCCAGGGGTCGGCGCCGAACCGGGCGAGGTCGTCGGAGGGCAGGTAGACCCGGCCGCGGTCGAGGTCCTCGCCGACATCGCGCAGGAAGTTGGTGAGCTGGAAGGCGAAGCCGAGCGCCCGGGCGGGCTCCTTCGCGGCCGCGTCGAGGGGCTCCAGGACGGGCAGCATCATCTCCCCGATCACGGCGGCGGAGCCCTCCATGTAGCCGCACAGGGCGGGGTAGTCGGCGTAGCCGGCGACGGTCAGGTCCATCGCCATCGCGTCGAAGAACCTCTCGAAGCACTCCGTCTCGATCCCGGTCTCGTGGACGGTCGCCGCGATCGCGGCGAGGGTGTCGTCCGGGGGGTCGCCCGCCAGCGCGGCGGCGAAGCCGGCCCGGAACCGGGCCAGGGCGACACCGGTGGCCTCGGCTTCACGGGTGGTCGCGCCCTCGGCGTCCACGATGTCGTCGGCGAGCCGGCACAGTGCGTAGACGGCGTGGACGTGCCGGCGCGCCCGGGCCGGGAGCAGCGCGGCACCCCAGTAGTAGGTGGTGCCGTGGGCGCGGGTGAGCCGCGCGCATGTGGCGTAGCCGGCGGCGAGGTCGGTCATCGCGCGCTCCCCGCCGTGTGACGGACGCCGGCCTGGCTGCCCCGGCCCAGGTAGTCGCGCACCCTCTCCGCGGCGAGTTCACCGCTGATCAGGACCATCGGCACCCCCACGCCCGGGGTCGTGCCCGAGCCGGCGAAGAACACCCCGGGCACCCGCGACTCCACATTGGACGGGCGGAACGGCCCGGTCTGGAAGAAGGTGTGCGCGAGGCTGAACGGGGTGCCCAACTCCATGCCCTGGGCGGCCCAGTCCCGCGGCGTGACGAGCCGCTCCGTCACGACGTCGTCGGGGTAGCCCTGGCCGGAGAGGAACCGGTGCAACCGCTCCCGGGCCGGGCCGCTCTCGCTCTCCCAGTCGATCCGGGCGCCCAGGTGCGGCACCGGCTCCAGCACGTAGAGCGTGCTGTGGCCCGCCGGCGCCAGCCCGGGGTCGTCCAGGCTGGGAACGGTGACGAGCCGGGAGGGGTCGCTCATCAGCTGCTTGCGGTCGATCAGCTCGACGAACGAGCTCGCCCACGCCTGGCCGAAGTGGATGTTGTGGTGGGCCACGCCGGGCCCGGGCAGGCCGCGGACGCCGACGTGCCAGACCAGCGCCGAGGGCGAGTACGCGGCGTGCTTCAACCGGCGCGGCGGCCGCAGCTGCGGCAACAGTTCCCGGTAGGCCACGGGCAGGTCGAGGGTCACCACCACCGCGTCCGCGCCGATCCGTTCGCCGCCGGCTTCAAGGCCGGCCAGCTTCCCGGTCGCATCGGTGAGCAGCCCGGTGACTCCGGTGTCGTAGCGCACCTCCGCCCCGGCGTCGACCAGCGCCCCGGCGAGCGCGCGCGGCACCTCGTGCATGCCGCCCTCGGGGTAGTGGACGCCGGCGATGCAGTCCATGTAGGTGATCACCGCGTAGATCGCGAGCGCCCGGGTGGGCGCCAGCCCGGCGTACATCGCCTGGAAGGTGAACAGCCGCAGCAGCCGCGGATCGCTGATGCGGCGGGCGACCGCCTTCTCCAGGCTGCTGAAGCCGCCGAGGCGCACGAGGGCGGCGGCGGCGCCGGGCCGGGTGAGCAGGTCCAGCGGGGAGTCGAAGTTGCGTTCGATGAAGTGCGGCACCTCGGTGAGGTAGAGCTCCTCCAGCCACTGCACGAAGCCCGGGAAGGCCGCCGCGTCGGAGTCCAGGCCGCGGCGGCGGAGTTCGGCGACCTGGTCGGCGGGGTCGGCCCGCACCAGCAACTCCGAGCCGTCGGCGTAGACGGCACGGTAGGCGGGGTCGAGCCGGCGCAGCGTGAGCAGGTCGGTGCGCTGCCGTCCGAGCCGCGCGAAGGCGCGGTCGAGCAGGTGCGGCATGGTGAGGACGGTCGGCCCGGTGTCGAACCGGAAGCCGTCGGCGCTCAGCGAACCGGCACGGCCGCCGGGGGCGCCGCCGCGTTCCAGGACGACGACATCGTGGCCGTCGGCCACCAGCTGGGACGCGGCCGCGAGGCCGGCCAGTCCGGCGCCGACCACCGCCACGCGGCTCATGCGTCCCGCCAGGCGACCCGACGGGCCAGCTCTGCCAGCCCGGCGGCGGCGTCGCGGTCGATCGCGGCGTCCTCGAGGGCGACCGCAGCTGCCGCGACGGCGTCCCGGATCATCGTCTCGACCTCACCGATCACGCCGGAACGAACGAGTTCACCCTGGAGGTCGGCCACCAGCGCGCTGCTGGCCCGGCCGCCGGACGCCCGCCGCAGCGCACGCCGCCAGCGCGGGCTGAAACGCTGGTCGGCCAGCGCCATCAGTACGGTCGGCTTGCCCGCGAGCAGGTCGTCGCCCACCGGCTTGCCGGTCGCCCGGGCGTCGCCGATGACGCCGAGGATGTCGTCGCGCAGCGCGAACGCCTCGCCGACCGCCACCCCGTAGCGCTGCAGCGCGGCAAGGGTGCCCGCACCCGCGCCGGCCGCGACCGCCCCGAGCTGCAGCGGCCGCCACACGGTGTACGCGCCGGACTTCGCCCGGGCCACTTCGCGGGCGTGGGCGAGGTCGCGCCGCCCGTTGGCCGCCCCCACCAGGTCGCGTCCCTGGCCCATCATCAACTCGATGCACAGCGTCCGCCACAGCTCCTGCAGGGGGGCGGGCAGCCTCGCGACGAGCAGGCCGGCCTCGCTGTGGGCGAGGTCGCCGACCAGGATCGCGATGTTCTCCCCGTAGCGCTGCGGATCTCCGATCCCGTCGTGCCGGCGGTGCTGCTCGCGCGCGCTGGCGTGCACGGACGGCTGGCCGCGCCGGGTCTCGGAGCCGTCCATCACGTCGTCGTGGATCAGCGCGAAGACGTGCAGCAGTTCCAGTGCGGCCCCGACCACGACGAGGTCGTCCCGGCCGGCGCCGGTGCGGTGCCCGCCGGCTGCGGCCCAGCCCCAGTGGGCCATCCGGGGCCGGAACCGCTTGCCCCCGGAGCGCACCATCGCCTCGAGCAGGTCGAGCACCGAGTCGGTGTGCAGCACTCCCGGCCGGGGTACCACGGCGGCCGCCAGTTCCGTCCAGTTGGCCCGCAGGGATCCGATCGTGCGGGCGATCCCGGCCTCCACGGCGGCCACGGTGGCGTCATCGGGTCGCTCCTCGCGGGAGACCAGGGGGCGCGCGGAGCCGGTGAGGGTCATGCGGCACCGGCCGAGCGCATCGCGTCCTCCAGCAACGGCACCTGCAGCACGCACCACGGGCTGAGCAGGGACGGGACGGTCGCGGCCAGCCGCGTCAGGTCGTCCCACCACACCCAGGCGGTCTCACACACCTCGGCAGGGTTGGGGACGGGGTCGCCGGCGAGCCTGCCGACCCACACCGGGCAGGCCTCGTTCTCGACGATCCCGGTGGCGTCGACGGCCCGGTAGCCGAAGTCCGGCAGCACCAGCTCCAGCCCGATCGCCGGGGCCCCGAGCTCGAACTCCACCCGGCGCCGGACGGCTGCCTCCGCAGCCTCCCCGGGACGGGGGTGGCCGCAGCAGGAGTTCGTCCACACCCCGGGCCAGGTGGCCTTGCCGAGCGCGCGTCGGGTGAGCAGCACCCGTCCGCGGTCGTCGAAGAGGTAGCAGGAGAAGGCGAGGTGGCGCGCGGTGTCGGTGGTGTGGACTCTCGCGCGGTCCGCTGTCCCGGAGGGACGGTCGTGCCCGTCGAGCAGGATCACCAGGTCGTCGCTCATCGGCCCGCCCCCGGGTGGTGGACGGGGACGGGTACGGGTGAGCCGGCGCGATGCAGCCAGCCCAGCCCGTGCGCGGTCAGCACGACGGCTGCGGCCAGGGCGGCCGCGACGCCGGTGAGGGTCGAGGCCGGCTCACTCGTCAGGCGGCCGACGGCGATCCACGCCAGGCCCCACGTCATGGCGGCGGCGACCCCGATCCGGTGGCCGAGCACCCGGGCCAGCAGCACCCCGAGCAGCGCGGCGACGGCGAGGACGGCAACTGCCCACAACTCGGCGATCGCGATCTCCGGGTCGAAGCCCGAGTCGACCAGGGTGGCGGTGATGTTGGCCGCGGTGGCGACCGCTACCCAGCCCAGGTAGAGGCCGAAGGTGCCGTCCACCAGCAGCTTCTCGGCCGCCCCGGCTCCGGCGGGGGCGCGGCCCAGCCTGCGCACCAGTTCGCCGAGGGTGGCGACCAGCGCCACGATCACCGCCACGCTGAGCCACAACCACCCCGCCTGGGTGACCAGCAACCACAGGCCGTTGAGCACCATCGAGGCCGTCGCGAGGGCACCGATGCGGCGGGCGCGCGGGGAGCGCGTGTTCGCCGGCAGCCACTGCCAGACCACGTAGGCGATCAGCCCGGCGTAGATCACCGACCAGATCGAGAAGGCCCGGGTCGCGGGCGCGAGCAGGGTCGCCGTGGCGGACAGGCTGCCGCCGGCGGTCTCTTCCACGCGGGTGCCGAACACCCCGAACCCGAAGAGGGTGCCCACCACCATGAACACCGCACCTGCGGTGACGACGACCTGTCGAACCCGATCTCCCACGACCGCCTCCTAACCTTGAACAAGAACTGTTCCAGATGGCTCCAAACCGATCCACCATGAGCCTGTAACATTAGACAAAGTACGTATATTCCTCGCCCAGTCGGCCTCGTGCCGGATAGCATCTCCACCGCCATGGTCACCATCAAGCAGGCCGCGTCGCTCACGGGTCTCCCGGAGCACACCCTGCGCGCCTGGGAACGGCGCTACGCCCTGATCCGACCCGTCCGGACGGCATCGGGCTACCGCCTCTACGACGAGGCCGCGCTGACCCGGGTACGGCTGATGAAGGACCTCGTCGATTCCGGGCTGCGGCCGCGGCAGGCAGCCCAGGAAGCCCTGCGACGCAACCCCGACGCCGGGCCCGAGCACGGCGCGAGGACGCTGCTCGCGGCCGCCGCCGACCTCGACGCCGACTCGGTCGCGGCCGTGCTGGACGAGGAGTTCTCCCGCGACACGTTCGAGGCCGTGGTGGACAACTGGCTGATGCCCGCGCTGGCCGGGCTCGGCCGGGCGTGGGCGCGCGGCGAGGTCTCGGTGGCCGGGGAGCACCTGGTCAGCTCGATGGTGATGCGCCGGCTCGCCGGGGCCTACGAGGCGTCCGGACGGCCCGAACCCGGCCCGCCGGTACTGGTGGGGGCCCCACCCGGGGTGGAGCACGAACTCGGCCTGCTCGCCTTCGCCACCGCCGCCCGCCGCCGCGGCGTCCCGATCGTGTACCTCGGCGCCCAGGTGCCGGCCGAGTCGTGGCGGCTGGCCGCGACCACTCTCGGCGCCCGGGCCGCTGTGACCTCGCTCCATGTGCGCCGGGACGCGTCCCGGCTGGTGGCGATGGGCAGCGAGTTGTCCAAGGTCCCCGGCCTCGAGCTCTGGGTCGGCGGCCGGCACCAGGACCTCGCGCCCGCGCCGTTCCGCCCGCTCGGGCACTCGATCGCCGACGCGGCCACCCGGCTCGCCGCGGGCTGAGCAGGGCGGCGTCACCGTCCACCGTCCCCACCGGAGGTGGCGCGCCGCACGAGCAGCAGCGGCAGCACCAGCCACGCCGCCAGGAACGCGAGCGCGGTGACGACGGCGGCCACCACCCCGGCCGTCGTGCCCAGCACGAACCCGAACAGCAGCGCGGTGACGAGGGCTACCGTGATCGCCAGGCACACCAGCCCGGCCTTGGCCAGGGCCGCGCCGGCGTCCACCAGCTGGCGCTTGACGTGCCGCCCGAACAGCGCCCGGTGGACCGGCACCGGGGCGACGATGAGCAGCGTCGCAGCGGTCGCGAACCCGGCGGCGGCGAGGAAGAGGCCGACCAGCACCGGGTCCAGCTCGGTGAACCGGGCCTGGAACGGCAGGGTGAGCAGGAAGCCGGAAAGGATCTGGATGCCTGTCTGGGTCACCCGCAACTCCTGCAGCAGCTCGTTCCAGTTCCGGTCGCTGCGCTCAGCCGGGGTCTCGCTGCGCCCCGTCTCCTCGGGAGGCGGCAGTGCGTCGTCGCTCATGACGGCCCGGTACCCCGCTCGGGGACCACGGCAACCCGATTGGGCGCCCCCGCCGGCGGGTACTGCGCGGCCAGGTGTCGGCGGTGAGGAGAAGACATGCAACAGAAGAGCTGGTTCCTGAAGGTCGCCAACGCGCTGTCGCACTTCGCCGGGCGGGCCTCCACCTTCGTCGGAGCGAGCGCCCTGGTGGTGCTGTGGGCCGTGCTCGGCCCGGTGTTCGGGTTCAGCGACACCTGGCAGCTGGTGATCAACACCTCGACCACGATCATCACGTTCCTGATGGTCTTCCTGATCCAGAACACCCAGAACCGCGACACCGCGGCCATGCAGACCAAGCTGGACGAGCTGATCCGGGCGGTCGCGGGAGCGAACAACGCACTGCTCGACCTGGAGGAACTGGACGAGCAGGCGATCGCCCGAATCCGGGAGCCGTACGAGGAACTCGCCCGCAAGGCCAAGGAGGAGCACGGGTTGGGACGCGGCCGGGTCGGATCGCGTCTCAGTCCTGCGCCGCCAGCGCGAGGTCGAGCCCGCGCAGCCAGTAACCCTCGATCAGGTTGTCCCAGCCCAGCACGGGCTCGGCGAGCACCCGCGGGGAGAGCCGCAACAGCCGGGTCAGCAGCACGTCGGTCTCCAGGATCGCGAGCGGCTGGCCCGGGCACTTGTGGGCGCCGTCGCCGAAGCTCAGGCCCGCGCGGTTGACGCCCGCGGGCAGCGTCCGTCCGGGGCAGAGGTCCCGGCCGTCGGCACCGAGGGCCTCGGGGTCGGTGTTGGCCTGCCGGACGCACACGTCGACCAGGTCGCCGGCCGGGACGGTGTACCGGGCCTCGCCGTCGCTGAGTTCGAGGTCGGCGCTCGCCCGCCGGTAGAGGTGCCCGACCACCGGCTCGAGCCGGATGATCTCCTCCAGGATCGCGAACCGTTCCGGCTGCCCGGCCACGAGGTACCGCTCCCGCAGTGGGTCGTCGGCGAGCAGGTGCCACGCGGCCATCGTGATGAACTCGCGCGTGGTCACCATGCCGGCGGTGCCGTAGGTGAGGCACTCGACGAGGATGTCGGAGTTGGTGTACCCCTCGGCGATCAGGTGGCTCACCACGTCGGGTCGTTGCTTTCGGCGGCGCTCCCGGATCGCCGGGGCGACGTCGGCGAGGTGGAACCGCAGCAGCGGCAGCAGGGCGTTGAGGGCTGCCTGCGCCCATTGCCGGGAGGTCCGTCCGAGCCGGGGCCGGGTGAGGTCGAACGGCGGCTGGTTGAAGAACGCGACCAGCCGGGCGGACAGCTCAGGCGTCGGAGCGTGGGTGAGCCCCACCACCTCCGCGGTGACCTCGACGGCGTAGTGCAGCGCCAGTTCGTCCAGCCGGCAACCGCCGGCCGCGACCGCCCGGGCGAGCAGCGCGTCGGCGCAGGCCTCCATCCGGTCCGGGTAGCGCTGGGCAACGACGGCGGGGGCGAAGAAGCGGGCGACCTTGCTGCGCTGCTCGTCGTGCAGCGGCCCGTCCGAGATCAGGATCGGGTGGTGCCGCAGCCAGCCCTTCGGGATCCACTCGGCGGTGAACCCGGCCTGGGTGGTGCTCTCCCGCGCCCGCAGCACCTGTCGGGCCGCCGCCAGCGACCGAACGCGCCACACCCCGCCGACCTGCTCGACCCCTGGGCCGTCGGCTTCTTCCGGACGGACGGCACGGCGCCGGTCGGTCATGCGCCCCCTCCCGTCGTGGTGCCGACAGCGTAGGACGGCGCCTCCTCCCCACCACGCCGGAATGGGCGGAATTGCGTAGCCCCCATTGCGAACCACGCGCCTGCCTGCCACGGTGGAGGAGTCAGAGCGGTCAAACCACGTGCCGACTCGGACGACCCTCCGAAAGGAGCTGGCGATGGCACGTGGAACCGTTTCCAAGACTGTCACCACCCGCGAACACCGCACCGAGGAGCTCCTCGGTCGTCTGGCCGAATCCTCGCCGAACGAGCGAGAGGCCATCACCGCCGAACTGGTCGAGCTGAACCTCGGCCTGTGCGACGCGCTCGCGAATCGTTACGCCAACCGCGGCGCCGACCGGGACGACCTGGTGCAGGTCGCCCGCCTCGCGCTGTTGATGGCGGTGCGCCGCTACCAGCCGGCCGAAGGCCGCTCGTTCGTCGCGTTCGCCGTCCCGACCATCACCGGGGAGCTGAAGCGGCACTTCCGGGACCACTGCTGGATGGTGCGTCCGCCCCGCCGGATCCAGGAGTTGCGGGCCCGTGCCAGCCGGCAACGCCAGCACCTCGAACAGCAACTCGGCCGCCGGCCCACGGCGGCGGAACTGGTGGTCGACCTCGAGGTCGACCCGACGCTGCTGCGGGAGTGCGACGCCGCCGAGGGCACCTACCGGGCGCTCTCCCTGGATGCCCCGTTCGAGCCGTCGGGCGACACCAACCTGGCCTCGACGCTGGCCAGCACCGACCAGGACCTGGAGTCGGTCGTCGACCGGATCGCGCTGCAGCGAACCCTGGCCGGCTTCCCCCGGCGCGACCGGCTGGTGCTGCTCTGGCGGTTCGAGGAGGGCTGCACCCAGGCGGAGATCGGCGCCCGCCTCGGGGTCTCCCAGATGCAGGTGTCGCGGATCATCCGCCGCATCCTGGCCCAGGCCCGGGTGGCGCTCACCCAGCCCGAACCCATCGCCGGCTGAGCCGGACGGGGGCGCCGGCGGGTTTGTCACTCCGGGGCCCCGGGTAGGGGAGAGAGACAACCAGAACGCACCGAGAGGAATGCCATGGGAATCGACGACAAGGTCAAGAACGCCGCGCAGGACGCCAAGGGCAAGCTGAAGGAAGGCCTCGGCAAGCTCACCGACGACGCCGAACTCCAGGCGGAGGGGCAGGCCGACCAGGCCGCCGCCGACGTCAAGAAGGCCGGCGAGAACATCAAGGACGCCTTCAAGTCCTGACAATCGAAAGGAGGAGCCATGGCCACCATCCTGTGGATCCTGGCCGCGGTCCTGGTCATCTCCGGGATCTTCGCACTTGTGCGGGGACAGATGCTCTGGGGCATCGTGCTGATCGTGGTCGGCCTGCTGGTCGGCCCCGGCGGAGTCAGCGTCTTCACCTGACCTGACCCGCGTGTCGGCCCCGGTGTCCCCCGGGGGCCGACGTCACGAAGGGGCTCCCCTCGCCCACTCCGACAGGAGTGCGGTGGGGGGAGCCCCTTCTGGTGCGGCCCCCTCCCGGTTCGGTGCGGTCGCGCCTGAACGGGGTCGCGGGAGGCCAGGGGCGCACAGAGGCCGGTTCCGCCCGGAGCGGTCGGGGGGACCAGGCGGAACCGGCTGGATCAGGTGGCGTGGACGCTACGGCAGCGGATCGGGATCCTCCGCCGGCTCCCCCAGCCCCGCGGGGAGACCGGGGTCGACGTCCGCTTCGGGATCGGGGTCGGGGTCGGCGCTGAAGCGCGGGGTGTACTTCAACTCCCCGGGCGCTGCGGAAGGGCGGGCGGTGCCGGGATCGGGAGCATCCTCCTGCATCGTCAACTCCCCGTGTTGCCCACGAAGCTGCCCGGGTCGGCCTGGAACTGGTCCCGGCAGCCGTCCGAACAGAAGTGGTAGGTCTGGGCGTCGAAGGTCGCCGACGGCGCGATCTCGGGGTCGACCGCCATGCCGCAGACGGGACACTGCTCAGGTGTGGCCATTGCTGGATTCCTCTCTGTCTGCCTCCAGCGGTACCCGTCCGGCGTGGCGACGAAACGGGCGCCTCCGGGCCACGGAGCGGGTCAGGCCAGGCCCTCGACGCCGTCCAGTTCGAGGGCGGGCAGCCCGTGCACCGGGTAATTGACCGGACGGGCGGGCACCCCGGCCACCGTGGTGAAGGGTGGCACGTCCTCGAGCACGACGCTGCCGGCCCCGATTCGGGCGCCCTCGCCGACCGCGATGTTGCCCAGCACCTTCGCGCCGGCGCCGATCATCACGCCCTTGCCGATCTTGGGGTGGCGGTCGCCGCCCACCTTGCCCGTGCCGCCGAGGGTCACCTCGTGCAGCATCGAGAAGTCGTCCTCGACCACCGCGGTCTCGCCGATCACGACCGAGGTGGCGTGGTCGAACATGATTCCCTTGCCGATCCGGGCGCCGGGGTGGATGTCGACCGCGAACACCTCCGAGATCCGGCTCTGCAGGAACAGGGCCATCGCCTCGCGTCCGTTGTGCCAGTAGTAGTGGGCCACCCGGTACGACTGCAGCGCGTGGAACCCCTTGAAGAACAGGAGCGGGACGGAGTAGCCGCGGCAGGCCGGGTCGCGGCTCAACACGGCGCGCAGGTCCTCGCGCACGGCGACCCCGATCGAACGGTCGGAGCGCAGCGCGTGGTCGATCAGTTCGCGCAGGGTGAGGGCGGTGACCGTCGAACTCTCCAGCTTGCTGGCGAGGATGTAGCTGAGGGCGTCCTCCAGGTGGCCGTGGCTCAGCACGGCGGTGTGGAGGAAGCTGGCGAGGGCCGGTTCGGCCTGGGCGTCGATGGTGGCTTCGGAACGGATCCGGTTCCAGATCTCGTCATGGCTCATGGGTGTGACTCCTGGGGTCGGGTGGAGCACGGCGCCAACGGCGCGGCGTGCGGGTGGGGTCGGGCGAAGCGGAGGCCTCAGCAACAGCGACAACACCGGCCCAGCCGACAGCACACCCGCAGGGGGACGGTGTCGAATGGCGCACGCATACGTCAAGGGTAGGCGGGCGCGGGCGGGCGTGACCAGCGGTGCGCCGGATGCTGGACGGTGGGGCGCGCGGCGCCCGGGGCAACGCCGGGCCGCCGTGCGCACTACTCCCTCCCCGCTTGCGTCCCCCAAAACCTACTGACATACTGGGATTTGTCGGATACCTAGGAAAGGTCCCCATATGAGCAACTGGTCCCGCAGGGGCATCGCCCTCGCCGCGGCACTCGTCACCGCAGGCTCGCTGGCGCTCACCGCCTGCTCGAGCGGCACTGCCGCGGGCGCACCGGCCACCACCGTCACGCTCGGCTACTTCCCCAACCTCACCCACGCGCCGGCCCTGGTCGGCGTCGACAAGGGCTTCTACACCAAGGCGCTCGGAGCGGGCGTCGAACTGAAGACCGTCACCTTCAACGCCGGCCCGGCCGCCATCGAGGCACTCAACGCGGGCTCGGTCGACATCACCTTCATCGGCCCCAACCCCACCATCACCGGCTTCACCCAGTCGAAGGGCCAGTCGCTGCGCGTGATCGCCGGCGCGGCCGCCAACGGCGCTGCGCTCGTCGTCAGCAAGGAGATCACCGAGGCGTCGCAGCTCAGGGGCAAGAAGCTCGCCACCCCGCAGCTGGGCAACACCCAGGACGTGGCGCTGCGCTTCTGGCTCAAGGGGCAGGGCTTCGCGACCACCACCGAAGGCGGCGGCGACGTCAGCATCATGCCGCAGGAGAACGCGACCGCCCTGCAGGCCTTCTCCGCCGGCGAGATCGACGGCGCCTGGGTGCCCGAGCCGTGGGCGACCCGGCTGGTCTCCGAGGGCGGCGGCCACGTCCTGGTGAACGAGTCCGACATCTGGCCGGACAAGAAGTTCATCGTGACCAACGTGATCGTGCGCACCGAGTTCCTGCAGCAGCACCCCGACCAGGTGAAGGCCTTCCTGACCGGCCTGCTCGACTCGATCGACTACATCGCCAAGGACCCGGCCGACTCCCAGAAGATCGTCAACGCCTCGATCGCCACCCTCACCGGCAAGCCGATGGACGAGACCGTACTCGCCAGCGCGTGGAGCAACGTGATCTTCACGTCCGACCCGCTCGCCTCCACCCTGCGCGAGGGTGCCGCCCACGCCGCCGACGTCGGACTGCTTGAGTCGCCCGACCTGACCGGCCTGTACTCCCTCGACACCCTCAACGGGCTGCTGAAGGCGCGCGGCGCGACGGAGGTGACTGACAAGTGACGACGCTCGCCCCCGGCGCCACCGTTGCGCTGAGCGTCCGCGACGCTTCGAAGGTCTTCGCGGATTCCACCGCCCGGACCGTCGCGCTCAGCGAGGCACAACTGGAGGTGGCGCAGGGGGAGTTCGTCTGCCTGCTGGGTCGCTCCGGCTGTGGCAAGAGCACCCTGCTGGCGATGATCGCCGGCCTGTCGAAGCCGTCCGCAGGCACGATCGACACCCACGGCCACCGGGTCGGCATGATGTTCCAGGACGCCAACCTGTTCCCGTGGCTCACCGTGCGCGGCAACATCGAGATGGCCCTGCGGCTCTCCGGGGTGCCCAAGGCGAAGTGGCCCGGTCGGGTCGCCGAACTGCTCGAGATGGTGCAACTGCCCCACGCCGGCGACAAGCGACCCCACCAGTTGTCGGGAGGCATGCGGCAACGGGTCGCGCTGGCCCGGGCACTGGCCCAGGAGTGCCGGATCCTGCTGATGGACGAGCCGTTCGGCGCCCTGGACGCGCTGACCCGCGATGCCCTGCACGAGGAGATCGAGCGGGTGTGGCAGGAGCGCGAGCTCACCATCGTGTTCGTCACCCACAATGTCCGCGAGGCCGCCCGGCTGGGCGATCGCGTCGTGGTGATGAGCCCCTCCCCCGGACGGATCGTGGACGAGGTCGTCATCGACCTGCCCCGGCCGCGCCGGATGGAGGACTCCGCCGTGGCGCACCAGTCCGGCCGGCTGCACGAGTTGATGGACCTCCACGACACCGTCGCCGGGCGCCAGGAGGCGTGATGACCACATCACTGACCCGACCCGCCGACGAACTGGACACCGCCGTGGCCGCTCTCCGCTCCGATCGCCTCGACACCCGACCCGTCCGCTCTGACGCGCCCGCGCCGGAGGAACCCCGCGGCATCACGCCCCGGAGGGTGTGGGCGAGGCTCTGGCCGGCACTGCTCGCGACCGGCCTGGTGGTCGGGCTGTGGCAGGTCGTCTTCCTGAGCGGCTGGAAGCCGGACTACGTCCTGCCCTCGCCGGGGGAGGTCGGCGGCCAGCTGGTCGCCTTCCTGGGCGAACCGAAGTTCTGGCAGGCGCTCGGCAACACCCTGGTGCGGGCCCTGATCGGCTTCACCCTCGCGCTGGTGATCGGCACGACCGTCGGGATCGCCGTCTCGGCCTCCCGGGTGCTGCGCTCGGCGATCGGCTCGATGCTGACCGGCCTGCAGACCATGCCGTCGATCGCCTGGTTCCCCTTCGCGATCCTGCTCTTCGGGCTCACCGAGAACGCCATCACGTTCGTCGTGGTGCTCGGCGCCGCCCCGTCGATCGCCAACGGCCTGATCTCGGGGATCGACGAAGTGCCGCCGCCGCTGCTGCGGACGGCGACCGTGCTCGGCGCCCGCGGGTTCACGCTCTACCGGCACGTCGTGCTGCCGGCCGCGCTGCCCACCTACGTCGCCGGCCTCAAGCAGGGCTGGGCGTTCGCCTGGCGCTCGCTGATGGCCGGGGAGTTGCTGGTCATCATCGCGAGCAAGCCCTCACTCGGCGTCCAGCTGCAGTTCTACCGCGAGTTCGCCAACGCGCCGGCACTGCTGGCTACCATGATCGTGGTGCTGGTACTCGGCATGGTGTGCGACGCGTTGTTCAGCAAGCTGTCCGACGTGGTGCGGCGCAACCGGGGACTGGGCGCAATCAGGCTTTGAGCGGGAGGCGGCGGATGCAGGTCACGGCACGCGTGGACTATGCGATCCGCGCGGTCGTCGAACTGGCCGCCCACCCCGAGCGGGCGCTTTCCCGCAATGAACTCGCCACCGCGCAGAACATGCCCGGCAAGTTCCTGGAGTCGATCCTGCGCGACCTCACCAGGGAGGGCCTGCTGGCCTCCCAACGCGGCTCGGGCGGCGGGTTCCGGCTGAACCGGCCCCCCGAGGAGATCCCGCTCGCCGACATCGTCCGGGCCGTGGACGGGCCGCTCGCGGCGGTGCGGGGCAGCGCCCCCGAGGGCGTCGCCTACACCGGCTCGGCCGCCGCGCTGACGAAGGTCTGGGTGGCGGTGCGCGCCTCGCTGCGGCAGGTGCTGGAGGCCACCACGGTGGCCCACATCGTGGCCGGTGAGTTCCCGGCGCCGGTGCAGCAGCTGATCGCGGACGAACAGGCCTGGCACCGCCGCTGAACCTGCGCCGGCTACCCAACCGGGTCGGCCCCGCCGGGGTAGATTCAGGCGTGACACTCATCCCGGCCGCCGTCGCGGCAGCCCCCGACCTGGGCACCACCGAGGGCTTCACAGCCTGGGTGGCACCGCACTGGGCGGCGATGGCGGCCCTCGCCGGGCGCTACGGCGCCGACCCCGACGACATCCTGCAGGACGCGCTCGCGGCCGCCTGGCGCAAACGCGCCCAGTTCGACCCGGCCCGGGGCAGCGCGCGGAACTGGCTGCTCGCCATCACCGCCGACCAGCGCCACAAGTCGTGGCTGCGCACCGGCCGCTGGCTGACCCGCACCAGACCACTGGGAGACGTCGACCCCACGGCTCCCGCGGGCTCGGACGCGACCTCGGCGATCGACCTCGAACGCGCCCTGCGGCGGCTCTCGGCGCGGCAGCGGCTGGCGGTCGACCTGCACTACTACCTCGGGCTGGACGTGGCAGGGACGGCCGCGGTGATGCGGTGCTCGCCGGGCACCGTGAAGTCCACCCTTTCGGACGCCAGAGGACGGCTCCGCCGCCTGCTCGGAGAGGACTACCGATGAACACCGACGAACTGCTGCGCCACCAGGGTCGCAGCTGGCAGCCGCCCCACGTCGGCGCGCCCGACCTGCCGGCGGCGCTCGCCCGGCGGGCGCGGCGCACCCGGGCGCTCGCCGGCGCACTGGCCGCCTTCGTGGTGCTGGCGGGAGCGGGCACCTGGGCCGTCTGGACTCGACCCGCCACCGGCACCGTGGCTGCCGTGCCCAGCCCCACCAGCGACGCCGCGGTCGTGGCAGCGATCGCCCGGCAGCTGGCCGCCGCGGGCAGCGACGGCGAGGAGGCGACCGTGACCGGCGAGGCCGTCCGGACCACGGCAGCGGCGGCGGTGGGCGCCCTGGACTCCGACCTCGGGCTCGGCCCGGACGCCCCGGTCTGGGTCGTGCAGCTGCGCGGCTCCTTCGGCGGCGGCTCCCCGGACACGCCGACCTACCCGGTGCTGATCGGCATCGTCGACGCCGGCTCGCCCAGCGGCCGCATCCTGCTCTACCGGGAGCAGTTCCGGGACCTGTCGGCCCTGGGCACCCCCATCGAGATCGAGCCCTTCTTCGTGCCGGGCCACAGCATCGACCAGGAGCCGGTCGAGGGCACCCGGCTCACCCACGCCATCCGCACCGAACTGGCGCGCTCCAGCGTCACCTCCCTCACCCGGGCCGAGGCGGTGCGCACCACGTCGGACCGGGCCACGGCGTTCCTGGTCGGGCGCTCACCGTCCTCGGCCGTCGAGGACAGCGTCTGGCTGGTGGAGCTGGAAGGCCAGTTCGACTGCCCCGACTGCACCCCCCTGGACAAGGCCGGGAGTCACCACGGCAGCGTGCTCAGCATGGTGGTCGACGTCGAATCCGGCGAACTGGGGATGATGACGATCTCTGACCGGGCCCGCTACCTCGACGACCTGGGCGTCGTGGTGCACTACGACGAGCCATCGGTGCTGCTCAGGTAGCGCCTGCCCCCACCGGGCGCCTTCGGCCCGGCCAGGTCGGCGAGGACGGCGACCAGGGCGTCGACCCTTGTGACGTCGAGCGGGACGGCGATCCGCCGGCACTGGTCGGCGAGTTCGGTGAGCAGGTCCATGTCGGCCTGGGTGCGCTCCACCTGCGCCGAGACCGCGTCGGCGACCTGCGCGAACGGCGCGGCGGCGCGGTCGGCCTTGGCCAGCCACTGCCGGATCATGGACTGGGGCAGTTCGAGCAGGTCGCGGATGGAGGCGATCTGGTCGGCGGCCGACGCCGCCAGGCTCACGTTGAGGTCTGCCCGCTGCCGGGTGAGCGCCATGCCCTCCTCCAGCGCCTGGCACAGGTCGCCGATCGCCGGACGTGCCTCCTCGGCCCCCGGCAGCCCGTCGGCCAGTTCGACCACGAACTGGCCGACCGTGGTGTTGTGCAGCACCGCGAGCGCGATCCGGAACCGCGTTTCGGCACAGCTGCGGCGAAGTTCGCCGAGCTGGTCGAGCAGGTTGCCCACGAGAGCGCCGACCTCGGGTGCCATGTCGGCCCAGACCCGCAGGTAGACCCCGGCCGAGGCGAACCGCTCCCCCACCTCGCCGTCGCGGATCAGTTCGGCGGTCTCCTGGTTGCGCTGCATCGTCTCGCGCAGCTGTGGTGCAGCCAGGAGCAGCCGGCTGGCGACCGACTGCAGGTCGTCCAGCCCCGACGCCCAGCGACGCAGTTCCACGTCGATGCCGCGCGCCGCGTCGAGCATCCCGGCGAGCTGGCCGGTGGCTTCTGGCCGCTCCGGGATGCCCGCCGAACTCGCGAGCCGCGATTCCACCTCCGCCGGCAGGGCCGTCCAGACGAACTCCTCGTAGGAGGGGAAGCCGGCGGCCGCGAGGAGTTCACCGAGCCTGCTGGCGCCGGCGACCGCGGCGTCGTGGGCCGTGGCGCCCTCCTCGCGCAGCCGCAGCTCCTCGGGCCGCACCTGCGCGTACAGCGAGAAGGCGGCGTCGTGCAGGGCGCCCTGGAAGGGTCGGGAGCGCACCGAAAGGTAGCCGTCGCCGAGCGGGGTGATGGTCGCGAAGACGCCGTACGTGCTGCCGTCGGCGGCGAGGTTGTCGACGTAGGCGCAGAACGGGAGCCCGGCCGCCAGGGTGTCCCACATCAGCTTGAACGCCCCGCCCGGCATCGCCGGGTGCCGGATGATGTTGTGCGGCGCGCCCACCAGCTCCTGCCGGGGGTGGCGCGACATGCGCACGAACACCGAGTTCGCCTGCTCGATCACGCCCTTGGCGTCGGTGGTCGAGAAGAACATCTCGTCCACGCCGACGTCGTGGCGCGCGCCGGTCGGGGTGGCGGCGGACGGACCTTCAGCGGACTGGGTCACGGCCCGATTCTCGCACCACGCCCGCGCTGCGGGAAGCGGTCGGCCCCTCCCCGTTCCCGGCTTCCAGCAGGACGCACCCGCCGGGCGCCAGTCGCACGGCCAGGGTGCGGGGCGGGTGCTGGTGCGCGGGCACCCGGTCGGACTGCACCCTCGCCTGCCGGCCGCCTGGCAGTTCGACGGTGAATTCGCCGCCGCCTCGCCGGGCCCGGGCCGCGAGCACGGGTACCTCCAGGCCGTCGGGGTCGAGCACCAGGCCGCCCGGCCCGATCCCGACCAGCGTGCCGGCGGCGACCGTGAGGCCGAGCCGGGCCGCCTCCCCGGCGTCCAGGAGCGGCCGGTAGCCGAGGAAGTCGGCGACCTCGGCGGTGGCCGGACGGGTCCACAGGGCGCCGGGGGTGTCGAGCTGCAGCAGCCGTCCACCGGCGAGGACGGCGACCCGGTCGGCGAGCGCGAACGCCTCGTCCTGGTCGTGCGTGACGTACAGCGCCGGGGTGCCGGTGAGGCGCAGCGTCTCGTCCAGCACGCCCACGAGGTGCTCCCGCAGCCCGCGGTCGAGCGCCGACAGCGGCTCGTCCAGCAGCAGCAGCCGGGGTTGCGGCGCGAGCGACCGGGCCAGGGCGACCCGCTGCGCCTGCCCGCCGGAGAGCGCGGTGACCGGCCGGCGTTCGTAGCCGGCCAGCCCGACCAGGTCGAGCAGTTCGGCCACCCGGCGTTCCCGTTCGGCGCGCGGCCGTCCGACCAGGGCGTAGCCCACGTTGCCGCCCACCGTCAGGTGCGGGAACAGCTGGCCGTCCTGGAACATCATCACGAACCCGCGGCGATGGACGGGGGTCGCGGCGAGGTCGACACCGTCCCAGCGCACGCTGCCGGCGACCAGCGGTTCCAGCCCGGCGACGGCCCGCAGCAGGGACGACTTCCCCGAGCCGGAGGCGCCCAGCAGCGCGACCACCTCACCCGGGGCGACGCGCAGCGACACCCCGTCCACCGCGGTGGTGCTGCCGTAGCGGACGACCGCGTCGGTGACCTCCAGCCCCTCGCTCACCACGGGTTCACCTCCTTCGGGCCGACGAGTTCCGCCAGCGCCATCACCGCGCCGGTGAGCACGGCGAGCACCACCGAGGCCGCCATCGCCGCACCGAAGTTCTCTGCGCCGGGCCGTCCGATCAGCCGGAAGATCGCCACCGGAAGGGTCGGACGGTCGGGACGGGCCAGGAACGAGGTGGCACCGAACTCGCCCAGCGAGGTCGCGAAGGCGAAGCCGAGCGCCAGCCCGAGCCCACGCAGCGCGAACGGGACGTCGATGCTCGCGAGTACCCGCGCCGGCGTCGCGCCGAGGGTGGCGGCGGCCTCGTGCAACCGCGGGTCGATGGCGCGCAGGATCGGCAACAGGGTGCGCACCACCAGCGGCAGCGCCACCATCGCCTGCGCGATCGGGATCAGCAGCCACGAGGAGCGCAGGTCCAGCGGGGGCCGGTTCAGGGTGATCAGGAAGCCGAAGCCGACCGTCACCGCCGACACCCCCAGGGGCAGCATGAAGACCGCGTCCAGGGTGCGCAGGGTGCGGCGGCCGGCCGCGGACGCAGGCCGCCGCGAGAGCAGGTAGCTCACCAGCAGGCCGAGCCCGACGGCGAGCCCGGTGGCGGCGAGCGCGGTGAGCACCGAGTTGGCCAGCGCCTGCCAGATGCTCACCGTGAACTGGCCCGCGTTGCCGCCCAGGGCGGCGTAGTTGCCGAGCCCGAAACCGTCCGGGGTGAGGAACGAGCGCCAGGCCAGGCTCGCCATCGGCGTCACCAGCAGGCCGAGCACGACCACGGCGGTGACCACCACCGCGGGGGCGTCCGCCGCCCGCAGCGGAGCATCGGCCGGGTCGCCGAGCAGGTGCAGCGCTCGCTCCTGCCGGGCGCGGGTGGCGCCGGCGACCAGGAGCGACGCCGTGACGACCACGAGCTGCAGCACCGACAGCGCAGCCGCCGCGGGCAGGTCGAGCAGCTGGGTGGTCTGGTACCAGATCTCGGTCTCGATCGTGCCCCAGGTGGCCCCGCCCAGCACCAGCACCACCCCGAACGCCGAGGCGCAGAACAGGAAGACGAGCGCCGCAGCCGAGGCGATCGCGGGCGCGAGCGCCGGCAGGGTGACGGTCAGCAGCACCCGGGCACGGCCGGCGCCGAGGCTGCGGGCGGCGTCCGCGGCGCGGGGGTCGAGCCGTGACCACAGCGCGCCGACCGTCCGCACCACGACGGAGTAGTTGAAGAAGACCAGCGCGGCCACGATCGCGGTGAACGACTCCTCCAGGCCGAGGAAGCCCAGCGGGCCGTGGGCCGCGAGCAGGGACTGGAAGGCGACCCCGACCACCACGGTGGGCAGGACGAACGGGATGCTCACCAGCGCCCGCACCAGCCGGCGGCCGGGGAACCGGCAGCGGTGCAGCAGGTAGGCGCCCGGCAGCCCCAGCGCCAGCGCGAGCGCGGTGCCGGCGACGGCCTGCGCCAGGGTCTGGCCGACGATCCGCCACGTCCGCGGCGCCGCGAGGACGGACTGCACCCCGGCAAGGCTGAAGCCGTCGGCGTCGCTGAAGCCGCGGGACACCAGGGCTGCGACCGGCCAGGCGAAGAAGACCCCGAGGAAGGCCAGCGGCAGCACGGCCGCCGCGGCCCACACCCACGGCCGACCGCCCACCCCGTGCGCCCGGACCGGACGCCCCCGCCCCACGATCGCGGCGCTCACCTCCCGTCCCCCTGGCCGATAAGGGGACGGTTCCCTTTCCGTTCAGCCCCCCGACACCGCCGGTCGACCTGGCCGACAAGGGGACGGTTCCCTTTCCGTTCAGCCCCCCGACACCGCCGGTCGGATGAACCGTAAGAGAACCGTCCCCTTATGGGTCGCGGCCGGTCGGATGAACCGAAAGGGAACCGTCCCCTTATGGGTCGCGGCGCGCCCTGGGTCGCGCGCGCGTCCGCGGGGAGGTCCATGCCTGAGCCGGTCATCGCGGGGGCTCAGCCGAGGATTTCAGCCGTCCACGCCTTGATCCAGGCCTCCCGTCTGGCCGAGATCTCGGCGGCGGGGACGGTGATCGGCGCGGTCACGACGGCGGCGTGCTGCTTCCATTCCTTCGGCAGCGCGACGGCTGGGTCGACGGGGTACATGTACATCTGCTCGGGCAGCTGGGCCTGGACGTCCTCGCTCAGCAGGAAGTCGACGAACTTGCGCGCCCCGACCTCGTTCTGGGCGCCGGCGATCACGCCCGCGTACTCGACCTGCCGGAAGCAGGTCTGCGTGAGCGCTTCGGTGGCCGGCTCGTAGGCGGGTGAGGAGGCGTAGGAGAGCACCAGCGGCCGGTCGCCCTTGCCCGAGGAGCCGGAGAAGTCGACCGTGTAGGCGTCGGTCCAGCCCTTGGCGACCTTCACCCCGTTGGCCTTGAGCGCCTTCCAGTAGTCGAGGTAGCCGGCCTCGCCCTTGGCACCGATGGTCGCGACCAGGAAGGCCAGGCCCGGGGAGGAGGTGGCCGGGTTGGTCACCACCAGCAGGTCGGCGTACTCGGGCTTGAGCAGGTCGTCGAGGGTCTCCGGGACGGCCCGCTCGTGGGACGCGAACCAGGCGGTGTCGGCGTTGAGGCAGACGTCGCCGTAGTCGATCGGGGTGAGCGAACCCGAATCGTCCGCCTGCAGCGCCGCGGCCGAAGCGGGCAGGGCCGCGGACCGGTACGGGCTGAGCACCCCGGCGTCGATCGCCCGACCGGCGAAGATGTTGTCGATGCCGAAGACCACATCGCCCAGCGGTGCGTCCCTGGTGAGAACGAGCTGGTTCACGAGCGTGCCTGCGTCGCCGGGGGCGACGAAGTTCACCTCGTAGCCGGTCTCCTGCCTGAACGCCGCGATGGTCGCCTCGTCCAGCGCGAACGAGTCGTGGGTCAGGACGGTGAGCGTCCGGCTCTCGGTGGGCGCGGCACTCGTCGTCCCCGGGCCGGTGGCGGTGGTGGCGGGGGTGGTGCCGGCCGGGGTGGCGCAGCCGGCCAGCGTCCCTGACACCAGGGCACTGAACAGCAGGGCGGCGAGCCCTGCGCGTCGATGGAACATCCTGCATCCTCCTTCTCGGAGGGCCCGGCTCCCGCCGGGGAGAACTGCCCGACTCCCTACGCCGGTGTGAACCGGATCAGGTTCGAGGGTCTGCTTTCGCACTCTCAGCGCCGCGGTGGCGCTCCCCTGTCTGCGTGCCCAATGCTAGCAGCGGGCAGTGGGGGGGCCGAGGACAACCGCAGCACGCCAGCCGCACTCGCTGGAGACATCCCACGTCGGCTCGTAACGCTCCACTTGGCCGCGGGCTCTTCAGGGTGGTGCGGCCTCCACCGTGCGACAGAAGCGGGGGACAGAAGGGGACGGCGGTGTGCCGATCGGGAGCCGCGGGGGGCCCGGGGGTGCCACAATCAGGGGCCATGAGCCAGCAGCCGGACACCACGCAGCCCCCCGCCGCCCCCAGCCAGCCTGCCACCGCCGCCAGCCAGGGCGAGCCGGCCTCCGAGCAGGTGCAGCGGATCACGGCGGGCTACACCTTCGACACCCCCTCGATCGAGCTGGGCGTGCTGGTGGAGGACGGCGCACCCGTCCCGGAAGCGAAGGTCAGGATCTCGCTGTCGATGCTGAACCGGCACGGCCTGGTGGCCGGGGCGACCGGTACCGGCAAGACCAAGACGCTGCAGGTGATGGCCGAGCAGGTCTCGGCCGCGGGCGTCGCCGTGTTCGCCGCCGACATCAAGGGCGACCTGTCGGGGATCGCACTGCCCGGCCAGCCGAACGAGAAGCTGCTGGCCCGGACGCAGAAGATCGGCCAGGACTGGCAGCCCCAGGGCTGCCCGACCGAGTTCTACTCCCTCGGCGGGGTGGGCCAGGGGGTGCCGCTGCGGGCGACCGTGACGAGCTTCGGGCCGATCCTGCTGTCGAAGATCCTCGGCCTGAACGCGACCCAGGAATCGTCCCTCGGTCTGGTCTTCCACTACGCCGACACCCACAACCTGCTGCTGCTCGACCTCAAGGACCTGCGCGAGCTGCTCACGTTCCTCACCTCCGAGGAGGCCAAGGCCGAGCTGAAGGGCATCGGAGGGCTGTCGGCGGCGAGCGTCGGAGTGATCCTGCGCAGCTTGGTCACGCTGGAATCCCAGGGCGGCGCGGAGTTCTTCGGCGAGCCCGAGTTCGCCACGTCCGACCTGATCCGGACGACCCCGGACGGCCGCGGCGTGGTCTCGCTGCTGGAACTGCCCGACCTGCAGGACCGGCCCGCCCTGTTCTCGACGTTCCTCATGTGGCTGCTGGCCGACCTGTTCCACGAGCTCCCCGAGGTCGGCGACACCGACCGTCCCAAGCTCGT
>Ga0073899_10000368_pt1 | contig 41476 bp, 34 predicted proteins | sample KloWWTmetaKNB5Ph_FD_88975 | JGI IMG/M metagenome (GOLD analysis project Ga0073899, IMG submission 88975) | Active sludge microbial communities from Klosterneuburg, Austria, studying microevolution and ecology of nitrifiers - Klosterneuburg... | ecosystem: Engineered > WWTP > Aerobic digester >... | reverse complement strand
ATCAGGTTGTCCCATAATTTAATTTGACTAATTTTTGGCGAACCTGATTTCAAAATAAGTTTATTCGCAAGGCTGGCGATCATCCCGACGCTATCCAGATAACAGAGCTTAACGATTTCGAATTTTTCCGGTGTAATTGAAATCAGGCTCTTCTTGTCGTACCGTCTGAAATGCCCAATTTGTCTGTCAAATTCAGTGAATAGAAAATTATGTGCAGGCGCCACTATAATCAGATGACCATTAACTGCCAGGTTTTTTGAAACCTTCAGCAATTCTTCTGCGTCCTCTTTTATGTGTTCAAGTACATCGATGTATAGGATGGTGTCGAATATTTCATCGGCACCAAGATCATTTGAGGTGCCATTTCTTATTTCGAAATGAGGTGGGATTTCGCCTCGGCGTTGAGACTCTTCAATTCTGGAAGTGAGGTTGTTGTCGGGTTCCAATTCAACCCACCTGTTATATTTTTTTATATTCAGGTTACTTGCAGTCGCGCCAATCCCTGCCCCAACATCCAAAATATTGTCACCAAGATAAGGCTTGATCGCGCTGGCCCAGTATTTTTTCCAATTCTTTGCATGAATAAAAACATCCAATTCCGTACCGCAATAATCTAATTTTGACATAGAGACAATCCATTCCATTTCTGTTAATTGACGAACCTACACTGGAGACCTCAGCCATCTTGGTAGTCTGCCACATTGGTAACAATCCGAATTCACCAAGACTAAATCATGGAAGAAAATGCCATCTGTCTATTTATTGAAGACCATATTTTTGTTCCCAAAATAGGTCAGAATAACTTGCAGTCCAGCCGCTATCAAAAAGCCATATCTGAAATCCAGTAGCAGTTGATCGGTCCAGATATACAAGACAAAGCCATGCAGGACTACGATAGCTGCGTAGAGTCCCGCAAACTTTGCGGCCTGCTTGAGAAATGGCTCGGTATGCTCTTGAAATACAAAGTACCGACTACCAAAAAAAGAGGCGGCAATGCCAAAGAAAGCCGCAATAAAGTTTGCCGCTCCTGCCGAAGACAATCCAATGATTTTCAAATTGAATGACAACACGGCAAAATGAACCACGGTTGCCAGAACTCCATTGATTGTATACCGAACAACTTGAGCGCCTTCGCTGGCCTCAGATAGTTTGGTCTGAATGCGTGTGAGCATAGGAGTCGACGAATTCCGTATAGGCCAAATTTGCGATCATCCCACCTCGTACGACGCCGGTCAGCATGAGCGTCATCAGCGTGAGCGTTCCTGTTTGCAGGAACACCAGAAGTAAGATTCCCAGCGCCACGGAGAACCATCCCGGCGTGGCGAAACCTATCAGCTTGAGCACAATGGCGGCCACACTGGCAATCACCGAGAGTACGGCCACCAATGCACAGGCGATACCTACCCGAACCAGCACATCCTCGGCAAAGACCATCAATCCTTTGAAACCATGCAACGCCAAGCCGACAAAATTCATCTTGCTATGACCGGCATAGCGGGGGCCACGATCCAGTGGACAGGCGACCATGCGCAGCTTTGAAACGAGGGCGCAACCAGCTATATGAATCCAGAGTTCCTGCATCGCGGCCAGTCGTTTCACGGCAGCCGGTTTAAGCGCCATGAAATTACCAAAGCTGATTTTGCGTCCGGAGAGTAGCTTGAAAAACCACTTGTAAGCCAGATAAAAAGCGCGGAAACGCCAGGTCTCGACTCTGCTCTTGCGGTGCGCGACAACTATATCCACATCCGGATCGGCAAGTGGCTGCATAAGAGATTTGATCGTCCCGGGGAGATCCTCCCCATCGGAATCCATCACAACGACGGTGTTATCCGGCAGATGCTCGGCGGCATAATTGATACCGATGGCAATGGCACGCTGATGCCCGACGTTGCGTTTAAGCTTGATCACGACGCCAGACAGACCCGCCTCGGATACTGTCGAGATATCGAGTGGTTGGCGAACCGAGCCGTCATCCACCGCCACCACAAAAACTCCCTGCGCAAACTCGGCGGCAAGTTCCTTGAATAATCGGGTGGCCGCCTCGGTATCTTCGTAAACCGGCGTAACGACAACCAGACCATACCTCGCCCGTTTCATGGATAGAGCGTGTCCCGGAAGTACGCAATCGTCCGTTTCAAGCCATCCTCCAGGCCTATTGCAGGCTGCCAGTTCAGCTTGCTCTTTGCCAATTTAATGTTTGGCTGCCGTTGCTTTGGATCATCCGAGGGCAATGGTTTGAAGACGAGTTGGCTCTTTGAACCGGAGAGCCGGATAACCGCCTCGGCCAGTTGCAGCATGGTGAATTCTCCGGGATTGCCAATATTCACCGGGCCCGTGAAATCGTCCTCTGTAGCCATCATCCTGGTCATGACTTCGACCAGATCATCGACATAGCAAAAGCTGCGGGTTTGCTGGCCATCGCCATAAATGGTGATATCAACACCCTTGAGGGCTTGAACAATGAAGTTGCTTACCACCCGACCATCGTTGGGATGCATCCTCGGCCCGTATGTATTGAAGATCCGGACAACCTTGATGCGCAAATTGTGCTGCCGCCAGTAATCGAAAAACAGCGTTTCCGCACAACGCTTGCCTTCGTCATAGCAACTGCGGATACCGATGGGGTTAACCTTGCCCCAGTAGCTCTCTGGTTGCGGATGAATCTCCGGATCGCCATACACTTCGCTGGTACTGGCTTGAAGAATCTTCGCTTTGACCCGTTTGGCCAGGCCGAGCATGTTAATCGCGCCGTGCACGCTGGTCTTGGTAGTTTGCACCGGATCAAACTGGTAATGAATCGGCGAAGCCGGGCAGGCGAGATTGTATATCTGGTCAACTTCCACATACAGCGGAAAGGTGACGTCATGACGCATCAACTCAAAGTGTGGATGCCCCAGAAGATGTCTGATATTGTCCTTATTGCCGGTGTAAAAATTGTCGACGCACAGCACATCATCGCCATGCTCAATGAGACGTTCACAGAGATGCGAGCCAAGAAAACCGGCACCGCCAGTGACAAGAACTTTGCTCATTGATGCCCCCTGATGATATCAACCGCCTGAATCAAACGATGACTCAACCGCGCCCCACCCTGTCGCGGCAAGCCAGGATAAAGTTCATGAATCGTGAATAGATCTCCATACACCATTCCGTGATTTGCTTCATGATCAACATGAAATGCAATTAGCATATTATTTTGGTCATTTATCGGGCTTGGTGGATAATAGCCAGACGATACCTGTCCCCGGGCAAAAAGCCAAGAGTCTTGAGAACGGCCGTGCGGAGCATGGCTTCCGCGCTACTCTCCGTACCCCACACCAGAAACTCAAAACGGAATGTCGTCTTCGAAATCGCCGAGTCCGCTGCTCGCCGGACTTGCAGCTTGCGACATATTCGGTTTGCTGGCCACGCCGGCCGGTGGTGCCTGGCGCGAACCGAGCATTTTCATTTCATCGGCGACGATCTCGGTGGTATAGCGATCCTGCCCGTCCTTGTCCTGCCACTTGCGGGTTTTCAACGAACCTTCGATATAGACCTGCGAGCCTTTTTTCAAATATTGGCCAGCAACCTCGGCAAGTCTGCGAAAAAATACTACGCGATGCCATTCGGTCGCTTCCTTCTTCTCGCCGCTGGTCTTGTCCTTCCAGTTGTCCGTCGTGGCCAGCGTGATGTTGGTGACCGCCTCTCCGCTCGGCAGATAGCGCACATCCGGATCCTTGCCCAGATTGCCGACGAGAATTACCTTGTTTACAGAAGCCATGTCATACCCCTTTTTCGATCAGATTGTGTGCGCTACGTTCGTCCCACCCATGCATGCTGACTTTCAAGTATGCCACGCCCTCTGCGCCGATGACAACGGCTTCGGTGACACCAGAAATTTTGGCCAGTGCAGCGGACAGACGACGCGCCCGTTCATCGTCAATCTCACCGACGTGCAGCAACTGGCTGCGAATTGCGGGTAACGGTTGCATCGATAGCGCAAGCATCAGCCAAGCCAGCGCCAGCCCCGCAGAAAATACGAAGACTGCCGCATTGCCGACATGCTGAGCCAGGAAACCACCGAGTGTACCGCCGAGGAACAGGCCAAAAAACTGAAAGCTGTTATAGACACCGAGCGCCGTACCCTTGCTACCGGCCGGCGCGATTTTTGAGACCAGCGATGGGAGCGTCGCTTTGAGCAGATTGAAGGCGATGAAAAACATGGATAGGGTGACGATAACCCCAACAAAATTCCCGAGAAATACTGCCATCAACAGCGTGGACAAGCACAGCAACGCCACAGCACCGCAAAATACCAGCTTCATCCTGCCGTATTTCTCGGCAACGATAATGGCGGGTATGACTGCGATAAAAGAGACAGCCATCACCGGCAGATACACCTTCCAGTGCTCGCTTCCTGGCAGCCCGCCAACCTGCACCAGCACCAGCGGAATCACCATAAACAGGCCGCGCATCGCCGCATGCAAGCTGAATATACCGAAATTCAGTCGCTGCAATTCGCTATTGCGCAGCATGGTAGCGATCTGTCCAGGAATAGTTTCTGCATCGGCATGAACACGGCTGACCTGCGGGTCGGGAACGACAAAGCGGATCACACCCATCGCCACGAAGGCCAGCACGCCGGTCAACGCGAAAAGGCCGGCTACGCCGATCAGATGATTGAGGGCCGGGCCGAGCACCAGAGAAATACCGAAGGTTGCGCCGATGCTCATACCGATCAGCGCCATACCTTTGGCACGATGCTCTTCGCGCGTCAGATCCGCTGTGAGGGCGATGATCGCTGCCGATACTGCACCGGTACCCTGTACCAGCCGACCAAGAATGATGACATAGATATCGGTGCCGCTGGCAGCGATAAAGCTGCCGAGGGCGAACAGTATCAGGCCGATATAGATCATGCGCTTGCGGCCATAGCGATCTGACATCAGACCAAAGGGGATTTGCAGCGCCGCCTGCGCCAGGCCATCGATGCCGAGCGCCACCCCGATGAGTAACGGACTGTCGCCGCCGGGCAAGCCCTTGGCATACAGGGCGAGTACCGGCAGGATCGAGAACATGCCAAACATGCGCAGGGTAAATACCAGCGCCAGGGAAACCGTCGCGCGCAGCTCGGCCTTGGACATCTTGTCGGTCGCGTGGACAGTCATGGGAAAATTCGGCAAATGCAAAACAAGCTTGGTGAAGGCGGAGCGAATTGCGTATATTAACAGGCCATTCCTGCATCGCCTGCCACTTGTTATCTCTTGTTACCCATTGTTACTCGTTGCCTCATCATGGACTTGCTCAAAATTCGCGGTGCGCGCACGCACAACCTCAAAAATATCAACCTCGACCTGCCGCGCAATCGACTGACGGTGATTACCGGACTGTCGGGTTCTGGTAAATCCTCGCTGGCCTTCGACACGCTGTATGCGGAAGGCCAGCGCCGCTATGTCGAATCACTGTCGGCCTACGCACGGCAGTTTTTACAGTTGATGGAGAAGCCCGATGTCGACCTGATTGAGGGTCTCTCGCCGGCGATTTCCATCGAGCAGAAAGCCACTTCGCACAATCCACGTTCGACCGTCGGTACGGTCACTGAAGTGCACGATTACCTGCGCCTGCTCTTCGCTCGCGCCGGTACGCCACATTGCCCTGAACATGATCTGCCGCTGGAAGCGCAAAGTGTCGCGCAGATGGTCGACACCGTGCTGGCGCTGCCCGAAGACAGCAAATTGATGATCTTGGCGCCGGTCGTCGCCAACCGCAAGGGCGAACAGCTCGAACTATTCGCCGAGCTGCGCGCCCAGGGCTTCGTACGTCTGCGCGTGGACGGCACGATTTACGAAATGGATGCGTTGCCCAAGCTCGCCAAGACAAAAAAGCATACGGTTGATGTGGTTGTGGATCGACTCAAGGTGCGTCCCGACGCTCGCCAGCGACTTGCCGAATCCTTCGAGACGGCCCTGACCCATGCCGAAGGCCGCGCCATTGCTCTGGAGATGGACTCAAATAAAGAACACCTGTTTTCCTCGCGCTTCGCTTGCCCGGTGTGCAGCTATGCCTTGCAGGAACTGGAGCCGCGCCTGTTTTCCTTCAACAATCCGATGGGCGCCTGCCCCGAGTGCGACGGTCTCGGTGTGATTCAGTTCTTCGATGTCGGACGCATCATCGCCTACCCCCATCTGTCGCTGGCGGCCGGCGCCATCCGCAACTGGGACAAACGCAATCAGTTTTATTTTCAGATGCTCGAAAGCCTCGCCGAGCACTATGCCTTCGACATCAACATACCATTCGACCAACTGCCGCAGAAGATCCGCGACATCGTGCTGCACGGTTCCGGCAACGAGGACATCCGCTTCCGCTATCTCAACGAGAAGGGCAGTCGCTTCGAGCGCAGCCATCCCTTTGAAGGCATCCTGCACAACTTCGAGCGCCGTTATCGCGAGACCGATTCGCAGATGGTTCGTGAGGAGCTCGCCAAATATCTCAACAGCAAACCCTGCCCGGAATGCGCCGGCACGCGCCTGCGCCGCGAGGCGCGCCACGTCTTCGTCGGTGGACGCGCATTGGCCGAACTTAGCGCCCTCTCGCTGGACGCCTGCCGACAATTCTTTATCGGACTCAAGCTCACCGGCCACAAGGCACAGGTGGCAGAAAAGATCGTCAAGGAAATCGTCAGCCGCGTTTCCTTCCTGATCAACGTCGGCCTCGATTACCTGTCGCTTGACCGCTCGGCGGAAACACTCTCCGGCGGCGAGGCGCAGCGCATCCGCCTGGCCTCGCAGATCGGCTCCGGCCTCACCGGCGTAATGTACGTACTCGACGAACCTTCGATTGGCTTGCATCAACGTGACAACACGCGCCTGCTGCAAACCCTGATGAATCTGCGCGACATGGGCAATACGGTGATCGTCGTCGAACACGACCAGGAAGCCATCGAGGCCGCCGATCATGTCGTCGACATGGGTCCCGGTGCCGGCGAGCACGGCGGTCGCATAGTCGCCGAGGGGACCCCAGCGCAGGTAGCGGCATGTACCGAATCGTTGACCGGGGCTTATCTTTCCGGACGCAAAAAAATCGCTGTGCCTGAAAAACGTACGCCAATTAATGCCGAACGCATGTTACAAATCCGTAATGCGCGCGGCAATAATCTGAAGAATGTCACGCTCGATTTGCCGGTCGGCTTATTCACCTGCATCACCGGCGTCTCCGGCTCGGGCAAGTCGACGCTGATCAACGACACGCTCTACGCTGCCGCAGCGCGCCACCTCTACGGTTCGAGTGCAGAGCCGGCAGCACATGATGAAATTATCGGCCTCGAATTCTTCGACAAGGTCATCAATGTTGACCAGTCGCCGATCGGCCGCACACCGCGCTCCAATCCGGCGACGTACACTGGCCTGCTGACGCCGATCCGCGAGCTGTTCGCCGGCGTGCCGCAATCGCGCGAACGCGGCTACGGACCGGGACGCTTCAGCTTCAACGTCAAGGGCGGCCGCTGCGAAGCCTGTCAGGGTGACGGCATGATCAAGGTCGAGATGCATTTCCTGCCCGATATCTTCGTCCCCTGCGACATCTGCCACGGCAAGCGTTACAACCGCGAGACGTTGGAGATCCGCTATAAGGGCCAGACCATCCACGACATCCTCAGCATGACCGTCGAGCATGCGCGCGGATTCTTCGACGCCGTGCCGGTCGTCGCCAATAAGCTGCAAACCCTGATGGATGTCGGACTGAGCTACATCACCCTTGGTCAGAGCGCCACCACACTCTCCGGCGGCGAGGCGCAGCGCGTCAAGCTGGCACTGGAACTATCGAAACGCGACACCGGCCGCACCCTCTACATTCTCGACGAGCCAACCACCGGGCTGCACTTCGCCGACATCGAAATGCTGCTCACCGTTCTGCACCGCCTGCGCGACCACGGCAACACCATCGTCGTCATCGAGCACAATCTGGATGTCATCAAGACGGCGGACTGGATTGTCGATCTCGGCCCGGCCGGTGGTGATGGTGGTGGCCGCATTATCGCTACCGGTACGCCCGAACAGGTTGCTGCGGTCAACGAAAGTCCAACCGGCGAATATCTGGCGAAGCTGCTTGATACAAGAATATCCGCACGCCGCCCTGTTAAACCACGCAAGACAGGCAAGCGAAATCCATCGACAAATTGAACATGGCGTGTCTTCATGGTGCCATGATGCGTTTCGTTTCGCTGCACTTGAACATACACTCACACACCGCATATCGCAGCTTTGTCTGCTCAGCGGCAAGCTGTGCCGTATATTTTGAACAACTCATTTACGGAGGTCACTGCGCATGATTTCAATATCCGGAGAGGATTCCCCGCTATCGCAAAAACTGGCCGATCTTGCACACCACATGCGTCGCTCGGTTCGACAAATACAGCAATTACCGAAACAGAACCAATGTGGGCTAACGTACTTGGTATATGAGATGGAACTCGAATTGTACGGACTCGTCAAAAGAAATCCTTGCACACTCGAAAGCCATGTGAGACGCATAAAGCGCCATACCCTCAATCAATAACGCTCCAACCATATGGACAGTCTGGAAGGCTGAAACCACACACCATGCCCACACTCCAGACAAGGTAATAACTTCCTGTTTTAACTGATACAAGTCAATTCCTACCGGTACCATCCGGTGGATAATATACGGTCTTTCATAATCCATTTCAGGAGACACACATGTCTGGTCACATCCACGCCTGCAATCATTCCGATCCTTCGGCGATCTATCCTTTTGACGCACGCGGCATCGCCAAGCGTTTCCGTCATGCTGCAATTTTCGGGGCCCTCGATGCACTGCAACCGGGCGAGACCATGCGCTTCTGCAACGATCACGATCCGCTGCCGCTGCTGCACCAGATCGACCAACGTTATGGCGAGCATGTTGAAATCGCCTATCAGGAACGTGTCCCCGGCCAGATCGTTATCGACTTCGTCAAGAAATAAGCTTCATGCCGTCGCTGTCGGCGCTCGCCATCAATGCGCTCGTCATGATGGCAGCCGCGCTGGCAATCTGGCTGACAGGCGGACTGACACCACAGGCGATCGCCCACATTGCCTTTGCCCTCGGTGTCCTGCCGCTAATTCTGGCGGCGATTGCCTATTTCGTCCCCGTTCTGACACGCAGCGGTGCGCCACCGGCACAGTTGCACGCCGTGCCTGTCGTTGCGTGGCTCGGTGCAGCATGCATCGTAGCGGCTTTTGCCGGCGTATTTGACTTCGGCCTGACACCGGCCAGTCATCTTGCGTTTCTGCTCTCCGGCGGCGCCGTACTGGCCCTGATGCTGTGGATCGTACGCCGCGCCCGCGCCACACTCGGTGCACCGCATCCTGGCTTGCGCTGGTATCTCGCCGCACTCGCCTGCCTGTTATTAGCGCTGCTGGCGGTGCCGGCGATGGCATTGTGGCCCACACAGCACGCGGCATTACGCCTGTTTCACCTGCACCTCAATCTACTCGGCTTTGTCGGCTTGACAGCCATCGGCACGCTTCAGGTGCTGCTGCCGACGGCTGCCGGCGGCAGCGATCCAAATGCCGGACAACGACTGGCCACCGATCTCAAGTTTTCCGTGGCCGGCGCCCTCGCCATTGCCGGTGGAGCGGCGTTCTACGCGCCGCTGGCGCTGCTGGGCGCAGTGCTATTCGCCATCGCACCGCTGCGCATGTTGCGCGTCTGGCTGCAACGTTTCGCCGGACAAATATTCTGCCTGCACGGTGCGGCGCCTTCGCTGGGACTGGCCTGCCTCGGCCTGCTCGCGTTGCTTGGCAGCGGCACGCTACATATTTACGGCATTCTCGATGGGCGCGCTGCGATCGGTGGCTTCGTTGCTGCCTTTCTGCTGCCGCTGGTCAGCGGCGCTGCAACACAGTTGCTACCGGTCTGGCTACGCCCCGGACGGCAAAGCGCCTGGCATGCCAGCCTGCGCGAGGCGCTCGGCAAGCTGGGAGGGCCACGCGCGCTACTGATGACCGTTGGCGGCCTGAGTTTCGCCTGTGGCTGGACGCCCGGCCTGTGGCTCACCGCCGCAGGCGTTGTGCTGACGGTACTCGCTTTCATCGTCGCCTTGACTGCCGCAGGAAATCTGCGACACTGAGTGCCGTGCCACGCACGACCTACACATCTACCGGCCAACATCAGCCACCACACTCCGCAAGTAAGGGATAAATCCCGATGAGCCTCTTCGAGAATTACGTCAGGGAAACCCAGCAGATCGAGTTGGAAATCGAGCGCAAGGGTGTGGCGCTCGGACTCGACTGGGATAATGAATTGCAGATTCGCGAAATTGCGCGCAAGGCTTTGGCTGGCCCGCAAAAAGAGGTCAGCGTCGCATTTCATAACCTATCCTGGAATGACAGGGCGATGCTCGAACTGTTCGCACTATCCCAGTTGATGCTGACGGTGATGCAGGAAAGTGCCACAGAAGACATGCAGACACATGGTGGCAAAGCGTGGAAAAGCCTTGGCCGGGCGCTGTGGATTGAAGCGGCTGCGCTCGGTGTTGTCGACGCCGATAAACTGCGAGAACGCCTGTCGCTTCACGTGGAGCATCAACCGGGATAGCCACCATCTGGATGTCGTACTCACCACCAATATACGAACAAAGAGATCTGTAGAAATTGAACGAAGATAGCTCTGATCAGCGCCACTGGTCCCCTTTAAATCGCATCAATGCGCGAACGGTGATCTTCGCCCTACTGACGTTATTTCTTGCTCTGAACGTGGTGTGTTCTCCGACGCCGCCGATCGAGGGGGATGGAAATGAATATTTTCCAATGTCGCATGGCTTTCTGATGCATGGTGACCCATCGCTACAAAGGCAGGATCTTGTCGCCTTGGCTCACGCCAACAAAAGCGTCGCCCACTTTATCGATGATGCGCTGAAGGCACCGCAAATTGAATGGGGCGGTTATTACGTCGCCAGGAACGGTAAATTGTATAGCTACCACTACTGGCTCTATTCGCTGGTCAATGTTCCGGCATTGGCGGCGATGACACTACTGAAATTCGCCCCGGCACGCTCCTTCCTGATCACTAATTCGCTGTTTATTCTGCTCGCCGCCTTTGTTCTGCTTTATAAGGCAAGCTTTCCCGTCTGGGGACGAATTGCCATACTGCTGATGTTCCTTGCCAGTGGCACAGACGTCTACCTCGACTGGACGGGGCCTGAAGTATTCTCGGCCAGCCTCGTTCTTGTCGGATTTACCTTGCTGCTTGCACGGCGCCCACTCCTTTCCGCACTCGCTTTTTCTGCCGCCGCCCAGCAAAATGCGCCCATCGGTCTTCTCGTCGCAGTGGCGCTGGGTTTCTGGCTATGGTGCTTGATCATCGTGGTACGTGCAAAACAAATTCCCCTCCGCAAGCTTGTGTCACAACTGCTGGGTGCCGCCGCCGTCACCCTGTTTGCCTTGCAGGCGCCGCTGTTCTACTGGTGGAATTTTGGGGTACCAAGCCTGCTGACGGCACTCGATTTTGCATCGAATAAATTTATTACGATAAACCGTTTGCTCTCCTATTATTTCGATCTCGATCAAGGACTTTTTCGTGGCACACCATTTCTGCTCTGCGCCCTTCTTGCCTCATTTCTACTCGCACTGGCGCGTCGCTCCCTCCCTACATTGCTCATCGGTCTGGCCCTCGTCGGCACCAGTATCATCATGGCCGTCCCATCGTTGACAACGCAGACGTGGGTAACCCCATTCCGTTTGTTCTTGCGATATGTCTATTGGGGTTCGGTACCGCTATGGTTTGCCACGGTTTACTTTCTCCGTGAGACATCCCCTCGTCAGCGTAACGCCCTTCTGAGCCTTGCCATCATCTGCCAGGTTGGCTGGCTTATCGATATCCATCGTTCAAAAACACTTTCCGGGAATCTGCTGGTCGGACACTACTGGCTATCGAAATATATCATTGCGCATTTTCCGGAACATTACAATCCAGATCCTTATGTCTTCTCACTGCGCGCTGTGCGAGGTTGGAGCCTACCCTTTCAGCCGGCACCAGGACTAGCTTATTATTTCGAGCATGCCGGTCGGATCAGCAAGGTGATGTATCACTCAGAAAGCCGTAATAACTGGATCCCCGAGTGTGCGACGACACCCACCGAACTGGAGAAACGGCCAGGCGTCGAACGTATCCCCGCCGACTTTGGCTGGACCTACCTGAATCTTGGCAAAACATGTCCGCTGCAGAACGGTACGCCCCCACCCACACTCTGGTTGAGCTACTCCGACCGCTACAAGGCACTAGACGACAATGGAATCTTCTTTGGGCGCTCCGGCGATTTCGAAGCACATATCTGGGAAAACCAGACTGGCTGGGGCAATACCGAAGACTGGGGAACCTGGACTGAGGGCAAAGTAGCGAACATCGCGTTCATCCTCGCCCAGCCACCAAGCGGTCCTCTGGCCCTGAAACTGGTGGGTATCGGTCGTGCTACCCCAAGTCAAACATTCACTGAGGCTGCCGTCAATGTCAATGGTATTCCAATCGGCATCGCACGCTTCGCCACGTCGGGGCAAACAACGATCATATTGAAAATGCCGACCGAGCTTCTTGCGCGCTCGTCGGGAATCTTTCATGTCCAGCTGCAGATTCACGGTACTGGTTCACCAGTCATCGGCGTGATCTCGGTAAATGTACAAACGCCTCCTCCCGAACAATGACCACAATAAACTGCGAAATTATTTGCTTCGATACCCCTCGCTCCCCAGAGCGGCGACACATGCCATCAATATGACAAAAGGGACTCACACTTTTTTTCGGTGCTGTTGTCGCAGCACCGACTGGTGTATTGCGCTATTCCTGCTGCTCACTGCGGCGCTGCTGCTGAACGCCAGCCTGGCCCGCGTTACGCCGATTGAAGGTGACGGTGCAGAATACTTTCTGATGTCGCACTCCCTGTTGGCACACGGAGATCCGGCCATGCGCAAGTCAGATATGCTGGCCTATGATCGTGCCCTGCAACAAACGAAATTGGGCAATCGGGTGCAGGGCCTAGACCTCATCTTGAGAATCATTGACGAAGGCAATGAATGGAACGGCTGCTATCACCGGGCAAAAAATGGGGAGATGTATTCCTACCATTACTGGCTCTATCCTCTGGTCAATGTACCTGCGCTGGCAGCCGCCCGCATTCTCGGCTTTGCGTCGGCGCGCTCATTTCTCATCACCAACTCGCTGCTGATCCTCCTCGCCGCCTTCATCGTCCTCTTCAAGGCACACCTGCCGATATGGGCACGCATCGCTGTGCTACTGATGTTCCTCTCCTGCGGCACAACATTTTATCTCAACTGGTCGGGACCCGAGGTATTCAGCGCATGCTTCGTTGTTATCGGCTGTGTCTTCCTCCTCGGGAAAAGTCCTCTCCTTGCTGCATTGGCCTTCGCCACCGCCGCACAGCAAAATCCACCCATTGGAATGCTCATCGGTGTGGCGCTCGTTTTCTGGACGTGGCGCACCCTCATGGCCGTACGCGACGGCCAAATTTCGATCCGCGCACTCGTCCCACAATTCCTCGGTGTCGCTGCCATCATCGCTTTCACCCTGCAATCCCCGCTGTTCTATTGGGCCCACTTCGGTGTAGCGAACCTGATCGTCGCCAAAGGTGCTTCCGTAGCGGGGCTCGCCTCACACCATCGACTGATCTCGTATTATTTCGATTTTGACCAAGGCCTCATCCGCGGTGCGCCGTTTCTCCTTGCCATCCTCTTTGTAGCCTTCATCGTTACCGGTTTTCTTGCATTCATGCACCGCACCAGCCGGCGCTCACTGCTTATTGGTCTGGCCTTCGTCGTCGCCAGCATCCTTATCGCCATTCCTGCGCTGTCAACAGCAAACTGGGTGGCGGGATGTCGTGTGTATATTCGGTACGCCTATTGGGGATCGGTGCCGCTCTGGTTTGCTGTGATTTATTTCCTGCGCGACACCTCCGTCCGCCAACGGATCGTTATCCTCATCCCTGCTCTGCTCTGCCAGGCTATCTGGATCGGGGGCGTGTATCGTTTCAACGGCTATGAAGCCAAATGGCTCGAGCATTCCTGGCTGACGAAACAAATTATTGAGCGCTACCCGGAATACTACAATCCGGAGATCACTATCTTTAACGTGCGCACGTCGGCAAATAGTGCGCTGCCCTTCGCACCATATCCGGGAACGCTGTATTACTTCGAACATCCCGGCAGAATCAGCAAACTGCTGTATCACCCGCAAGGCCGAAACAACTGGATTCCAGAATGTGCAGCAACGCCTGCCGAGCTGGAGAAACGCCCTGGCGTGCGACGCATCAGTGCGGACGACGACTGGGCTTATTTGAATCTCGGCAAAAACTGTCCAATTCCAAATCACAGCGGCCCTTCGGCATTCTGGTTGGTTTACCAGGACCGCTTCAAGCCGTTGCCACCCGACGGAGTTTCCTTCAGGAGTGGTGGGAACTGGGACACCTATACATGGTCTTTCCAGATCGGATGGGCAGAGCAAACTAACTGGGGCGTCTGGATCGACGGCGATACGGTGAACGTTTCTCTATTGCAGGAAGCGCCGCCACAAGGCCCGCTGTCGCTGACACTTACCGGAATAGGTGCTGCAGCACTCGGCCAGCAGCCGCCAGAAACCACCATCTATGTGAACGGTGTACGAATGGGTACGGCGCACTTCGCTAATGGCACGCCCACTTCCGTAACACTGGAGATTCCACTGGATCTCAGCGCCCGCTCGTCCGGAATATTCCATGTGCGCTTGTACATGGCGCGCACTGTTGCTCCACAAGGCCCCGGCCGAAACCCCACCGGCAAACCAGGCATTGGTATGATTTCGATGAACCTGCTGAGAAGGTAGTCGAGAGCGGAGAGTATGTGCTCCGGTTTTACTCTCAACTATCGACTATCTCCGATCAATATGTCGGGCAATATCGCGAACAATTTCGGCATTCGTGAACCGAGGCTGCCAAGCGATCGCCAGAGATTCATTGATCGACAACACATGCGGCAACTCCAACATCAGCAGTTGCTCCCTGGCGAGCAGCCGATAGCCACACAACCACGACAACCATTTCACCGGTAGCAGTGGGATCGGCAACTTGATTATGGCGCCGAGACCAAGTACAGCGCCGATCTCGTCCACCCATTGCCTGATCGACAGAGGCTCCGGCGCCGCCGCATTGTAGAAGCCACGCGCCCGGATTTCGGCGATGCGCAAAATCAGGCTGGCGACGTCGGCCACATGCACCATGTGGATCGGCTGCTCGCCCCGTCCGGGGAAGGCGACGAAGCCGTACTTCGCCATGCGCACAAAGCCTCGAAACAGTCCCTCCCGTCCCTCGCCGCCGATGATGCAGGGAATCACCGTCGCCGACCCGGGCAATTGCTCGACAAAAACCTGCGCCGCCACCTTGGAGCGGCTATAAACGCCCTCTCCACCCATGGTGCTGTCGATCCCATACAGCGCCTGTCCGGTTTGCCGGTACATCATGCTTGATCCGACCTGGATGAAATGTGCCGGAGTATCACGGTAGCGTGCGCAAATATTCCTTGCGGAGTCGACGTTATTTCTCCGGAACCAAGATTCCCTGAAAAAAAATGGCAAGTCACTGCTCACATACTGAACTGCGGCGCAATTGACCACTACATCGACCTCCGGCAGCACGGCCGTAAACCCGGCATCAGCCAAGTCACCGCACAGATCGACGGCACCATGTTTATCTGTCGTCAAAACCTCATGCGCGTGTTCCCTGAACTGTCGAACACACTCTTTTCCCAGAAAACCGGCGGCGCCGGTGATCAATACCCGCATAAATCATCCCGCATCATTGTTGGAAGTGCCAGCTGCCAACGCCAGCAGGCTGTAGTGTAACCATTTTGCGCATACCGGTATCCTGCCAAATAAATTTCTCGTATGATGACTATGTACCCTGCCGCAGAAATCGACACCATGAAAATCTACACCACCGCTCCACTCGAAGATCCGCGCCGCGCCCGTACCCTGTACAGAGAGCTCGAAAACATCGGCTATGACGGTGGATTCTCCTTCGAGGCCAAACACGATCCGTTTCTGGCACTGGCGGTGGCCGCCGAGCACACCACCACACTGCGTCTCGGCACAGCCATCGCCATCGCCTTCGCACGCAATCCGATGAACCTCGCCAACCTCGGCTACGACATGCAGTCGATCAGCGGCGGCCGTTTCGTCCTCGGTCTCGGCTCGCAGGTCAAGCCGCACATCGAAAAACGCTTCAGCAGCATCTGGTCGCACCCGGCAGAACGTATGCGCGAAATCGTTCTGGCCATCAAGGCGATCTGGGACTGCTGGGAAGGCAAGGGGCCACTGGATTTTCAAGGAAAGTTCTACCAGCATACAATCATGATTCCAGCATTCAACCCCGGCCCGAATCCTTACGGGCCACCGCCGATATTTACTGGTGGCTTCGGCCCGCTGATGACCGCCAGCGCAGGCGAAGTAGCCGATGGCTTTATCGCCCATCCATTCAACACGCGCCGCACGCTGCTTGAGAAAACCCTACCGGCGCTGGAATCCGGCCTGGCAAAGTCGGGACGACAACGCAGCGATATCAAAGTGATGTGCGCTACCTTGGTCGTCACCGCCGATACTGCCGAAGAGATGGAGATCTCGAAACTTGCTGCCCGCAAGCAACTGGCCTTCTACGGTTCGACGCCGGCCTACCTGCCGACGCTGGCCTGCCATGGCTGGGAAGAGACGCACAAGGAACTGAATCGTCTGTCCAAGGCCGGTCGCTGGGATGACATGACCGGACTGATCAGCGACGACATCCTCAACGAAATCGCCGTCGTCGGCGAGCGCCACGAAATCGCCGGCAAACTGAAGAGCCGCCTCGCCGGTATCGCCGACAGCGTCAGCATTACCCACAACCGCTGTCCAGACCCGGCACACTGGGCGGATGTGGTGCGAGACTTCAAACGCACTCCATAAGCAAAGCATCGGCCCCTCCAGCATCATTGTATTTTTGCCAGGATACCGTCGGCATTCCCGTACAGGCGAAAATCCAGGTTTATTGCGCATGCCGATTACCGATAACCACTCCCCAGGAGTATTCCGATGACCCAAGCAAAGTTCCCTGAACTCGGCTTTTACGCCCTGCCCGGCCACACAAGATCACCCGCCGACATGCTCGACGAAGTACGTCATGCCGAAGCCCTCGGTATCGGCTCTGCGTGGATATCGGAGCGCTTCGATGTCAAGGAAATCGGCGTACTGGCCGGTGCGGCAGGTGCGGTGACCAAGGATATTTTTATCTGCACCGGCGCCACCAACATCAACACACGTCACCCCGCCGTCACTGCCAGCCTGGCAACCACCGCCAGCCGCCTGACCAATGGCCGCTTTGCCCTTGGCGTGGCACGCGGCATCGGCGTGCGCATGGACCTCTGGGGCCTGCCCAAGGTCACCAACCAGCAACTGCGTGATTTCGCCGGGATGATGCGCAGTCTATGGAAAGGCGAACGCGTCATGGGTTACGACGGGCCGCTGGGCAACTATCCCTATCTGCACATGGCCGACTGGGTCAACGAGGATATTCCGCTGATGTTCGGCGCGTATGGGCCGAAGAGCCTGGAATTTGCCGGCAGTGTCTTCGACGGCGTGTTTCTGTCGACCTTCTTTTCCGATACTGCCGTCGAGAAAGCTGTCGCACTGGTCAGGCGCGGCGCCGAGAAGGCCGGACGCGATCCGGCATCGGTCAAGGTGTGGACAGTTGTCGCGACGGTTTGCGAGCCCGACGAGGAAACCTGGCTGCGTTCCATCGTCGCGCGCATGGCCACCTACCTGCAAGCGCCGGATATCGCCGAAATGCTGCTGAAGATCAACGACTGGGATGTATCGGTGCTGGAGAAATTCCGCGCCAATGACACCGTCGCCAGCATGCGCGGCGGCATCGACAGCAGCGCGACCCTTGATCAATTGAGGGAGATTGAACCGTTGATCCCGAAGGAGTGGTATCCGGCCGCCGTCGGCAGTGCGGAAACCTGCGCGCAACGCTGGAGCGATCAGTTCAACGCCGGCGCCGATGGTGTAATCATTCACGCCAGCACGCCGAAACAGTTCGAGCCGGTGCTGCAAGCCTATGCAAAGATTCGCGATGAAAAGCGCTTTGCCGGACGCAGCAACCGGCCATGCTGATCGCCTAAGTTACCCTGCAACGACGATACGATTTGCTGGATGGAGTGCATTGAAAAATTTCGTCTCTGAGGTAACCCGTTGACACTGGAACCCCTTGAAAAAGCCACCGCTATGGGTGGCTTAATCTGTAGAAAATATTAGGCGTTTAGTTTTTGCCTATAAAGATAAATCCGTCAGACTGATCGCTAGTCAAGCCCATAACAAGTAGCGTTCGATTTGGCGCATCATAATAAGCAACTCCAGTTGCACTTGTTCCATGTATCACACAATTTCCTGTGAAATTTAACGAAACATTGAAGACATTCTTACCTGATGCACGTGGTGTTGCGTTCCCGGAAGTAGTGCATCCACCGTTTGTACCGCTCACTACCCCAAATGAACTTACTCCAATCGTAACCGTTTGCGACGACGAATACCCTGTCGCAGTACTTCCGGTGAAACTACCGGATGCTGAAGTAAGCGAGGCGGGTTGGTCATACGAAGAATCATAAGTTCCCGTAAAGGACGTCCCTTTGGATGTAGTGACACTGATATTACTTTTGTCAGCAAATGTTCCCGTGTAAGTGCTGGGTGTAACACTTTGGCTTGGAATGTAGAAATCGCTACCGGAACCACTCAGTGTCGTACCACTTGAATTTGTCATACCATGAAGCGCACCGTAGATACTCCCTCCTGACGAATACACCCCCCATGTGTCACCGTTCTCAAGTATGACAAGATTCACTTTGTAACCAGTTGAGGATGTTCCAGCCCAAAATCCTTCCGCTGTAGTAGTCGCTGCTGGCGCGCTCGGTGCTGGCGTGCTGTTACCACCACCTCCTCCGCTACAGCCAGTCAAAGAAACTGCAAGCAGAGCAAAAACTACAAGAGCCTTCTTCATTATTATTTACCTTTGATATCGGCATCAAGCGCTGCCGATTGCGCCTACATAGGTTCTGTTGTTGCCTGAATCTTCATATTGTGTGGCTATTTGAACGGCATGAATTATTGTCAGCAATCGGGCGAATACTTCTCTCTATTTGCCTATTATGTCACTTATAGTGCGTGCAACTATAGGGCGTCGCCTTATAAAGGTCAAGACCATATGCTGATAGCGTTGTCATCACAGATTCGACGCTATGAATTACGACCCTCTCCGGTTATTCGGACAGCATTTGATCGCGTTGCGCAAGGCGCATGGCTGGTCGCAGGAACGTTTGGCGTTGGAAAGCGGTCTCGCAAGGTCTTATGTAGGCGGAATCGAACGCGGTCAGCGCAATATTGCCCTTATCAATATTTGTGTGTTGGCAGATACTTTGGGAGTAACGCCAAGCGAGATGCTGGATTTTCTTCCTCGTAAATAGCAAGGGTGGGCAAAGCCCACGCGGTGCATCCCTCTCTCATTTGATCCGTGTGGGCTGCGCCCACCCTACGGCTACGGCCCTGCGGCCCCGCCACAAGCACTATGCTAAACTCGCCACATCCCTGAACTCCTCATCCAACAAGGCCTTCGCGATGTCCGGCAACACTCTCGGCACTCTGTTTTGCGTCACCTCTTTCGGCGAATCACACGGCCCGGCGATCGGCTGCGTGGTCGACGGCTGTCCGCCGGGACTGAAACTGTGCGAAGCCGACATCCAGATGGAACTCGACCGGCGCAAGCCGGGCACCTCACGTCATGTCACGCAGCGTCGCGAGCCAGACAGCGTGGAAATTCTCTCCGGCGTGTATCAGGGACAGACCACCGGTGCACCGATCGCCCTGCTGATCCGCAACGAAGATCAGCGCAGCAAGGACTACGACAGCATCAGCGCAACCTTCCGCCCCGGCCATGCCGACTATGTGTATTGGCAGAAATACGGCATTCGCGACCCGCGCGGTGGCGGGCGTTCCTCGGCGCGTGAAACAGCGGTGCGCGTCGCTGCCGGTGCCATCGCGAAAAAATGGCTGAACCAGCGCTATGGTGTCGTCATCAAGGGTTGCATGACGCAACTCGGTGCCATCGAAATTCCTGTCAATGACTGGTCGATCGTCAACGCCAATCCATTCTTTGCTGCCGACGCTGCCAGTGTGCCGCACCTCGAAGAAGCCTTGGACGCCCTGCGCAAGGCCGGCGACTCGGTCGGTGCGCAGATCACCGTGGTCGCCGAGCAGGTACCGGTTGGCTGGGGCGAACCAGTATACGGCCGCATCGACGCCGATATCGCCGCAGCGATGATGAGCATCAATGCCGTCAAGGGTGTCGAAATCGGCGCCGGTTTCAAGAGCATCGTGCAGAAAGGCAGCGAACACGGCGATGAAATGACGCCACAGGGCTTTCTCTCCAACAATGCCGGCGGCATTCTCGGCGGCATCACTACCGGCCAGGATATCGTCGTCAATATCGCCATCAAACCAACCTCAAGCATCCGCCTGCCGCGCCGCTCGATCGACCTGCATGGACAGGCGACGACGGTTGAGACGCACGGCCGACATGATCCCTGCGTCGGCATCCGTGCCACCCCGATTGCTGAGGCGATGCTGGCGCTGGTGCTGATCGATCATGCGCTGCGCCATCGCGCGCAGTGTGCCGACGTATCCTGCCCGATGCCGAAGGTTCCCGCCCACCCCTGAATTTATGTGGCACAGGCCGACATCGAAAAACTACACATTAAACAAAACCTCCTCCAAAAAAAAGGAAGCACCATGAGCACGCCTGAACACCACGACCTGCACCACGAATTCCCCGAGTTCAAGGATACGATTCATCAACTCAAGATGAACAACCATCATTTCACCCGCCTCTTCGACGAGTATCACAAAGTCAATCGCGAAGTTCTTAAACTGGAGGGGCAAGGCATTCCAGTGGCTGACGAAACCGCCGAAGAGCTCAAGAAACAGCGTCTCAAGCTGAAGGATGAGTTGTACACGCTGCTGGTAGCGCACAAGGCTTCGTGACCTCCGGCGGCTTGACGCCGCACGCCGATCACCCAGTTACCTTGTCGACTCCATACTGGCGCCTGTCGGCCTGGTATTTTTTCTACTTCGCTTTCATCGGCACCTTCTCGCCGTACTTCGGCGTGTATCTGCAATCGCTGGGGCTCTCCGCCTGGCGCATCAGCATCCTGTTGTCATTGATGCAGTTGATGCGCCTGCTCGCGCCGAATTTTTGGAGCTGGGTGACCGAGCGCACCGGCCGCAAGACGCCGGTAATTCGCCTGGCTTCAGCAGTGAGCATCGCGGGATTCATTGGTTTTTTCGTGACGCACGACTTCACCAGTCTATTTTTTTGCATGCTGCTCCTGGCATTTTTTTGGAGTGCCTCGCTGCCGCTGGTTGAAGCGCTAACCCTCGACCATTTGCGACAACATGCCGAGCGCTACGGCAGCGTCCGCCTGTGGGGTTCAGTCGGCTTCATCGCCGCAGTCATGGGGGTCGGCGCCATGCTCGACGCGCTACCGCTCGTCAGCCTGCTCTGGGCAACGCTGATTGTTCTCTGTGGCATCTTCATCTGCGCACTGATACTGCCTGAAGCGATGCACGAAGAATCCGCACAAACACCCTTTGTGTCGATGGGCCAGACACTGCGCCAACCACGCGTTGCCGCCCTGCTTGGCGCAAATTTCCTGATGTCCGCCGCACATGGACCGCTGTATGTGTTTTATTCGATCTACCTCGTCAATTACGGTTACACCAAGACGCTGGTTGGTGGACTCTGGTCGCTTGGGGTGGTCACGGAGATTCTGGTTTTTCTTTTAATGCCACGGCTGATGCGCCGTTTTTCGCTGCGCACGATTCTGCTTGTCAGCTTTGCCTGCGCCGTGCTGCGCTTTCCGATGATCGGCTGGGGGGTCGATTCAATCATCATTTTGACAATAGCGCAGTTGCTGCATGGTGCGACTTTCGGTGCCTGCCATGCGGCGACGGTTGCCGCCCTGCATCAGTGGTTCCCTGGTCGGCAGCAGGCGCGCGCCCAGGCGCTCTACGGCAGCATTGCCTTCGGTGCCGGCGGTCTGCTCGGTGGCCTGCTCGGCGGGCAGACCTGGGACAGCCTCGGCGCCGCATGGACCTACACAATCGCCGCAGCATTCGCCCTGGCTGGTCTGCTGCTGGTGTGGCACATGATCCATCCCGAGAACATCCGGCAGGTCAATCCCATCAACTAGCTTCAAGCCCAAAGATCAATTGCTGTGACCGCAAACTTTTCCAGGCGGCAAATTGACAGTTATTTGGCGAGTGTTAGCGGGACACCACAATTTTCTTCATTCTGCCCATGACGTGCATCTCGCAGGCCTTGCAGTCGAAATGCAGCGTCAGTCGCTCGTTGCCGTTGACCAGTGTCATCGGTTCGGCCTTGATGCCCTTGAGCTGCCAGTCCTTGGCTTCCCTGGGGCAAAGATTGAAGCTGTAGCGCAGGCAGTGCTTGGTGATCATGAGAGAGACTTCACCTGGCGTAGTATTGGCTTCATACGCATCGGCAATCAGCTCGACGCCGTGCTTTTTGTAGAAGCCGCGCGCGTGGGTATTGAAGACATTGCCGAGATAGGTCAGTGCCTGTTCCGGGTAGGCTACTGGCGGTTCAACTGGTGCGGCACGCGGCAGGCGCAGACGCTGGGCTTCACGCGCTGCAACAAGTGCGGTGATACCGTCGCGCCGCAAGGTATTAACCATTGAAGCGGGAACAAAGTACGGCGCGGCAATCGTGATCTGCGTGGCAACAAAATCGGTGTTGCCGAACTTGGCAAGATTCGCATGCAACATGGCCAGCGCTTTTTCGGCATCGCGTGCCAGCTCGATTGCGCCAACATGAGACACCGTGACAGATATTCCATCGATATCGATCATGGTCAGGTGCAAAGCATCCTCGCTGGCGCTCAGTGTGAGGCTGACACCGATGCGACGCTCGGCAGAATCTTTCTCCAGCGCACGTTCGAAAGCCTGGTCGCGATTACGATAAAGAGGGAGGCCGGGCTTGAGTCCCTCCGGCATTTCGTTGGGGAACAGGCGCAGGCCCTGCACGATGTTGATGCGCATGCCGGCAAGCTTGTTGGCACCCTTGTTGCCGGGTGGTTGATAACTCACACCGTCGCCATTGTGCAATGCCGTGTCACCGTCGATCTCGAACCAGTCAGCACCGATACGGGTGACGGTACCAATCGCCTCGCCAGAAAACTTTGGGGTTTCAAAGGCCCCGATGTCGGGCTTGCGCCCATTCACGAAGTAGTCGGTTGCGCTGCGGTTGAAAGATTTTTCTGGTTGCGGCGTGAACAGGTGGATGCTGCGTCCCGATGAAGCGGCGGCATACTGCGGCTGTTCGGTCATGATGGTATCGAGCAACTGGCGATAGTGTGCAGTGGCGTTCTTGACGAAGGCCATGTCCTTGTAGCGCCCTTCGATCTTGAAGGAGCAAATGCCTGCCGCAATCAACGCACGCAGATTGGCGCTCTGATCGTTGTCCTTCATCGACAGCAAATGTTTGTCATAGGCGACGATACGGCCCTGATGGTCTTCGAGCGTATAGGGCAAACGGCAAGCCTGCGAGCATTCGCCACGATTGGCACTGCGCCCGGTATGTGCATGGCTTATATTGCACTGGCCAGAGAACGCCACACACAGCGCACCATGGATAAAGAACTCCAGTGTGCAGCGCTCGGAGTCGGTGGACGCCCGGATACCGCGAATCTCGTCGAGTGTCAGCTCACGCGCCAGCACAATTTGCGAGAAACCAACATCCTGAAGAAAGCGCGCCTTCTCCGGTGTGCGAATATCGCATTGCGTACTGGCATGCAACTGCACGGGCGGCAGATCCATCTCAAGCAATCCCATATCCTGAATGATCAGTGCATCGACGCCGGCATCGAACAATTCCCAGCTCAGCTTGCGTGCGGTTTCGATTTCGCTGTCGTCGAGAATCGTGTTGAAGGCGACGAAGATTTTGGCGTGAAAGCGATGCGCATAGGCCGTCAGACGGGCGATGTCCGCCACCGCATTGCCAGCCCCGGCGCGCGCACCAAAGGCCGGGCCGCCAATATAGACGGCATCGGCACCATGCTTGATGGCTTCGATGCCAATTTCGGCATCACGCGCGGGGGCGAGCAATTCAAGCTGATGAGGGTGCATGGGGGAAATATGGAACCGGGACGGGAAGTGCGTCTGCGTATTTTATCGTTGTTCTACCAGCGACTACTGGCAGAGCGCGCCGTAGACGCGGATAATTGCGCATGATCAAAACTATCCCCCCCATTTCGCCGCCCAGCTTCTCGCCGCCTCCCTCGTCTGCGACAAACACTGCCAGCCGTTCTTTCAACGAACTGCCGCTGTCGCCCGGCATGCAGGCGACACTACAGCAGCTCAATTACCTGACAATGACCTCCATTCAGGCGGCGAGTCTGCCGATTGCGCTGGCCGGACACGATCTGATCGCACAGGCAAAAACAGGCAGCGGCAAGACGGCCGCCTTCGCGCTGCCTCTGCTCACCAATCTGAATCCGCGTCGCTTTGCGGTGCAGGCACTGGTACTGTGCCCGACGCGGGAACTTGCCGATCAGGTAGCGCAGGAAATTCGCCGTCTGGCACGCGGCGAAGGGCACATCAAGATTTTGACGCTGTGCGGCGGTACGACCATGCGCCCGCAGAGGAACAGCCTGGAGCACGGTGCACACATCGCCGTCGGCACGCCAGGGCGCATCATGGATCATCTGGAGCGCGGCAGCCTGAAGCTGGATGCACTGAACACTCTGGTACTCGACGAAGCCGATCGCATGCTCGACATGGGCTTCTTCGACGACATCGTGTTTGTCGCAAAACATTGCCCCGCTGAACGCCAGACCTTGCTGTTTTCCGCGACCTATCCAGAGGGCATTGCCAGGCTGGCACGCGACTTCCTGCGCAATCCACAGGAAGTGAAGTTGCTGGAAAAGCATGAGAGCAGCAAGATCCGCCAGCGTTTCTACGAGGTGAGCAAGGAAGATCGTCTGCAGGCGGTTGGCCTCCTGCTCAAGCACTACCGCCCGGTCAGCACACTGGCGTTCTGTAATACCAAGCAGCAATGCCGCGACTTGCAGAAGACGCTACAGGCACAGGGCATTCATGCGCTGACCCTGAATGGCGACATGGAACAACGCGAACGCGATCAGGTGTTGATCCAGTTCGCCAATCGCAGTTGCTCGGTGCTGGTGGCGACCGATGTGGCGGCGCGTGGCCTGGATATCCCGCAACTCGAAGCCGTCATCAACGTCGACGTCACACCCGACCCGGAAATCCACATCCATCGTATCGGTCGCACCGGCCGTGCCGACGAGGACGGCTGGGCACTGAGCCTGTGCAGCCCGTCCGACAGGCGCCGCGTGGCTACCATCGCACAGATGATGGGCAACGAACCGGAATGGCATGACCTCGAGGCACTGCAAGGCGGTAACGATTTACCACTGGTGCCACCGATGGTCACGCTGCAGATTCTCGGCGGCCGCAAGGAGAAGATCCGTCCCGGCGACGTGCTGGGCGCCCTTACCGGCGAAGCGGGATTCACCCGCGAACAGGTCGGCAAGATCACAGTGACCGACCAATCCACCTATGTTGCTGTCGTGCGCAACATCGCCCGGGAAGCCGTGCAAAAACTATCAATGGGCAAGGTGAAGGGCCGGACGGTGAAGGTGCGCGCGCTGGAGGAATAGGCACAGCGTCCGCTGTTTTCCGATAAATGCCTTGACCGGAGACGGGCACGTCCTTATAATGGCTCCTCTTGGCGCGGGGTGGAGCAGTCTGGCAGCTCGTCGGGCTCATAACCCGAAGGTCGCAGGTTCAAATCCTGCCCCCGCAACCAACGAAAACAAGCACTTGGCCCAACTTATAAAAGGTTGGGCTTTTTTGCTTTTCAGGCGTCCATGCAGGCGTGTACCGCTTTTGTCAGTCAAAATCGTGGCTGCAGATAACCTGCCGCCATCTTCGCTAAGGGATTCGAGATGCATACCACCTCAGTTCTCCAGTACTTGAAGAAGCACGGCCAGCGACTCGACTCTGATATCGCAGAAGCAACGGGGATTCCTCTTCCACAGGTGCGCCTCTCCCTGTCAGCCCTGTCGGCACGAGGAGAAATCTCCAGATGCAGCATAACCCGGTTCAATGATGGTCATCCGGTGGAAGGATTCCTCTGCCGGATTTCCGGATTTATTCCGCCTTCTGCTCCCGGCAGGAAGCCAGGAGCACATCGCTAGGAAAGCGGGGAACAGTTAATTCTGTTCCGTTTTAACTGGCCGACATCGGGAAGGCAATCGCCGGCGAGTGCTGCCGCACCTGCGGCAACGCCTACTTTGTCGGGACAAATCCGGCAATCTGATCGGAGCCATCGCCGAAGAAATGCTTCTCCATCTGCTCGGTCAGATATTTTCGTGCATGCACATCCACCAGGCTCAAACGATTCTCGTTAATCAGCATCGTCTGGAGTTTCACCCACTGTTGCCAAGCTTCCTTCGACACATTTTCAAAGATGCGCTTACCGAGTTCTCCAGGAACCGGCGGGAAGTCCAGACCTTCGGCCTCGCGGCCAAGCTTGATACAGTTCACCATGCGCGACATGGGGTTTCCTTTACAAAAAATTGAGCCCGGCGATTGTAGCGCGAATCGTTTGCCGGAAAAACGCGTATGTGCGAAAGGTTTTATCCAAGCGCTTTCATCAGCACCTTGGAACGCCGCTGATAATTGTAGAGTTCGCGCTTGACGCCCGGCAGGGCTGTCACATCGGTTTCGCTGAAGCCACGCTCAATGAACCAGTGCGCGGTACGCGTCGTCAACACGAACAGTTGCTTGAGTCCGAGTTTTCTGGCGCGCGTTTCGAGATACTTGCGCAACTGGTCGCCATAACCGCTGCGCCGGAAGTCCGGCATGACGGCAAGGCAAGCCAGCTCGCCGGCGCGCTCGCGCTTCTTTCCTCCGATAAAGGGATAGAGAGCAACACAGCCTACAATGACTCCATCATGGTCGAGCACAGAGAACCGGCCGATCTCGATTTCCAGCCGTTCGCGGCCGCGCTTGACCAACGTACCATCGGCCTCGAGCGGCGCGATCAGCGCGAGCACCGCCCCAACATCGTCAACCGTTGCTTCACGCAGGCTGACCAGCGGTGCGCGAGTCATCACCGTGCCAACACCGTCACGCGTGAAAAATTCCATCAGCATTGCGCCATCGGCATCGCGATCGAGAAAGTGAACCCGGTCGACACCGTCACGGCAGGCGCTCACTGCGCGCGGCAGCGCCCGTGACAGTTCCGGCGCCTGTCTGACACGACGCGACAGCAAGGCATCCGCCTCCTCGACGGTCACAGCTTCAAGCAACTCACCCTTCTTGTTGACAATGCCTGGTGCAGCGCTGAGATAAATCAGCTTGTCGGCCTGCAAGGCTACAGCCACGGCTTCGGCAAGATCCTCGCAGGCAAGGTTGAAAATCTCGCCGGTCGGTGAGACGCCGAGCGGCGTGATCAACACCACATTTTGCTGGTCGAGGTCAGCCTTGATTTCCTCGGCGATGATCTTGCGCACCGCACCGGTGTATTGATAATCGACGCCATCGACCACGCCGACCGGCTTGGCAGTGATGAAATTTCCGCCGGTGACGCGCATCCATGCGCCGGCCATCGGTGTGTTCGGCATGCCTTGCGACAACATCGCTTCGATCTCGATGCGCGCCACGCCCATGGCGCTCTTCACGCATTCAAGCGCTGCCGCATCGGTAACGCGCAAGCCTTTGTGGAAGTGCGGTGTCAGGCCGCGCCGCTGCATTTCGGCATCGATCTGTGGCCGTGCACCGTGCACCAGCACCAGGCGGATACCAAGGCTGGCGAGCAGATTGAAATCCTGTGCCAGCGCCTGCGCCTTGCCGCTCTCCAGTAGTTCGCCGCCGAAGCTGATGACAAACGTTCTGCCGCGAAAAGCATGGATATACGGCGCTGCCTGACGCACCCAGGCAACCAGTGCTGCGCTGTCGATCTGTTCTTCTGTTTTCGCGGTTGCCACAGCTGCCTCCTTCATTATTTCTTCCCTTTTTTCTTGCGCGTCTTTGCTGACTTTGCTGGAATCATATCCGACTCCAGCGTGTACTTGCCATCCAGCGCCGCTTCAAGCCTTTCACATACTGTGCGCAAGATCTTGGCGCGCGCATAATTCTTGTCGTTCGCCTCAATCAGTGTCCACGGCGCATTGCCGGTACTGGTACGGTCCACCATGTCGCAGACGGCCACATGATAGGCATCCCATTTCTTGCGGTTGCGCCAATCCTCGTCAGTGATTTTGAAGCGCTTGAACTCGATTTTCTCGCGTTCCTTGAAGCGCTTCAATTGCTCCTCGCGGCTGATCTGCAGCCAGAACTTGACGACTACCGTACCGGCATTCGCGAGTTCATGCTCGAAATCGTTGATCTCCGAATAGGCCCGCTGCCAGTCGGCTTCTGCGCAGAAGCCCTCGACACGTTCGACGAGCACGCGGCCATACCAGGAACGGTCGAAAATCGCCACCCGGCCGTTCTTCGGCACATGTCGCCAGAATCGCCACATATACGGCTGGGCGCGTTCCTCCTCGGTTGGTGCGGCAATTGGCACGATCTGATAGTCGCGCGCATCAAGGGCAGAAGTGATGCGGCGGATACTGCCACCCTTGCCGGCGGCGTCCGAGCCTTCAAAAACGCAGACCAATGAACGCTTCTTGAAGCGCGGATCACGCGCCAGCTCGGAAAGCCGCCCCTGCCAGTGCGCCAGCTGGTTTTCAAATTCATTCTTTGCCAGCTTGCGCGTCAGGTCGAGTTCGGAAAGGATGTCGCGACCATCAAGATTCGGCCGCACCGGCGGCGTCACCGGTGTGACCTGGTGTTCCTTGCCGGCAAGGCGCTGCTTGATGGTTTCAAGGAGAATCTTGCCAGTAGCCAGCGAACGGTAGTGATCATCGCTGCCCTCAACGATGATCCACGGTGACCAGGGCGTATTGGTCATGCGCAACACATGGCCGGCGACATCCTGAAGCTCGTCGTAGGTCTTCAGGCGATCCCAGTTCCATTTGGTGACGCGCCAAGCGGTGCGCGGATCTTTCTCCAGCGCCTTGAGACGTTTTTTCTGGCCATCCTTGGTCAGGTGAAACCAGAACTTGAGTACCAGCGCACCTTCGTTGACCAGCATCGTTTCGAAGCGATTGATCTCGTCAATGCGCTGATCGAGTGCCGCCTTGCTCATTTTCCCGTCGAGGTGGTCGTGAATCGGCCCCGAATACCATGAGCCGGCGAAGATGCCGATGCGCCCCTTCGGTGGCAGGGCGCGCCAGTAGCGCCACATGAACGGACGCTCCCTTTCCTCGTCAGTCGGCGCAGAGAAGGCCAGGGTCGAAATGAAACGTGGATCCATCCACTCGTAAAGAATGTTGATGGTCTCGCCCTTGCCGGCGCCGTCCTGGCCGCTGACGAGGACAATCACCGGAATCTGGTTCTTTTCCTTCAATTCGTACTGTGCGTCGAGCAGCGCTGCGCGCAGTTCCGGCACAGCCTTGTGATAGGTTTCCTTGTCGATCTTATGATTGAGTTCCGCAGATTCAAACATCACCTTTCTCCCTAAAAGTCACCCCATAACGCCATGATTGCCGCAATTGCCGCCAGTCCCGCAGTCTCGGTACGCAAGATTCGTGCGCCCAGCGTGACGGGCTGGAAGCCCGCCGAGCGGGCCATATCTTCCTCAATTTTCTCGAAACCACCTTCCGGGCCGATCAGTAATGTCACGGCGTTTACCGGACGCGGCAAAACCGTCAGACGCTCGCCCTGATGCGGAGACAAAATGTAGCTATTCTCGCTCTGCGGCCGGGACAGATAATGCGTCAAATCAAGAATCGCACCGACTTCCGGCACATGATTGCGACCGGACTGTTCGCAAGCCGAGATGGCGACTTGCCGCCAATGGGTGACGCGTTTTTCAGCGCGTTCGCCGGCCAGACGCACCACACTGCGCCGGCTCTGCACGGGCTGGATCATCGTTGCACCGAGCTCCACGGCCTTCTGCACGACCCAGTCCATCTTGTCGCCACCCGGCAGAGCCTGCACCAGCGTCACGGACAACGGAGCCTCGCATTCGCGTTCGCACCATGCGTCGAGTGTGACGCGAAAATCCTTACCGGCATCAATCACGCGTGCCGTATATTCTCCGCCTTTCCCATCGAACAATATCAAGGCATCGCCGGGACGCAAACGCAGGACACGCACGGCATGATGCGCCGCTTCACCAGGAAGATCCATGGTGCAATCCGCGGCAAGCGAGTAAAGCGAAGGGTCACAATAAAAGCGCGGTAACATCTTTTCATTATAAGCTTCAATATGACAAGGAAGAAGGAAGAAACATGGTCTCCACGCCTACTCCAGTCTGTGATTTCGGCGCCCGCGCCATCGATTTCAATCTACCGGGCGTCGATGGCAAAAATCACTCGCTCGCCTCGGCAACCGGCCCGAACGGCTTGCTGGTGATGTTTATCTGCAATCATTGTCCCTATGTCAAATCGGCACTGCCGCGCATCATTCGCGATACGCGCGAACTGGCAACGCTCGGCATCGGTGCTATCGCAATCATGTCCAACGATCCGCAGGAATATCCCGATGACAATTGGGACAACATGAAAGCTCTCGCCTGCAATCTGGGGCTCCCTTTCCCTTACGTGCTCGACGAAACGCAGGACGTCGCCAGAGCATATGGTGCGGTATGCACGCCGGACTTCTTCGGCTACAACCGCAGCCTGGAGTTGCAGTACCGTGGCCGGCTCGACGCGCTTCATGGCAAGCATACTGTCGATAAAAGTACGCGACGCGAGCTGTTCGAGGCGATGAAGCAGGTGGCGTTGCAGGATTGCGGTCCGCGCGAGCAGTTCCCGAGCATCGGCTGCTCGATCAAGTGGCGCGAGGAAAAATAACACCTTGAGAAACACCTGAATCCTTCGACAGGTTCAGGGCGGATGAATCAATGAATCAAATGGGCGCTTCAACGCTTAAAATAGCCAGAGTTTTCGGTGTCCGGCCACGCCGTTTATTCAGATCGAACCCACACAATTAATTCCTGAAGAAAAACTACCTCATGGATCAATCGAAGCGCTACGCCAACCTTTCGCTCAGGGAAGCCGACCTGATTGCGGGCAGTCGGCATGTACTGTGCGCTTACATCATGAAACCCGCCAGGGGCGGCAATTATCTGGCGGCGGCGGCACACTTTGCCGCCGAATCCTCGACCGGCACCAATGTCGAGGTCGGCACCACCGACGATTTCACGCGCAGCCTCGACGCGCTGGTATATGAAATCGACGCGGCACGGGAGGTCATGAAAATTGCTTTTCCGCTGGAACTCTTTGACCGCAACATCACTGACGGCAAAGCCATGCTGGCTTCCTTCCTGACGCTGGCGATCGGCAACAATCAAGGGATGAGCGATATCGAATATGCCAAGCTGCACGACTTTTATGTGCCGCCGCAATCCCTGCAACTGTTCGACGGTCCGGCCATGAACATCGAGGATTTGTGGCGCATCCTCAAGCGCCCAGTAAAAAACGGCGGGATGATCGTCGGCAGTATCATCAAGCCCAAGCTCGGCTTGCGCCCGCAGCCCTTCGCCACAGCCTGTCATGCGTTCTGGCTGGGTGGAGATTTCATCAAGAACGACGAACCGCAAGGCAACCAGGTCTTCGCTCCGCTCAAGGAAACTATTCCCCTGGTAGCGGATGCCATGCGCCGCGCTCAGGACAGCACCGGCGAGGCCAAGCTGTTTTCAGCCAACATCACTGCCGACGACCCTTTCGAGATCATCGCGCGCGGCGAATTCATCCTGAAAACCTTTGCCGAGAACGCCGCTCATGTAGCATTTCTTGTCGATGGCTACGTTGCCGGGCCTACCGCAGTGACCACCTGCCGCCGCCGCTTTCCAGATCATTTTCTCCACTATCATCGCGCCGGTCATGGCGCCGTCACCTCGCCCCAATCGCACCGTGGCTACACAACCTTCGTGCTGGGAAAAATGAGCCGGCTGATCGGCGCTTCGGGTATTCATACCGGCACCATGGGCTACGGTAAGATGGAAGGCTCGGCCAACGATCGAAATGTCGCCTTCATGCTCGAGCGTGATAGTGCCGACGGGCCTTTTTATCATCAGGAATGGCTCGGCATGAAAGCCACTACGCCGATCATCTCGGGTGGCATAAATGCGCTGCGCCTGCCCGGCTTTTTCGACAACCTCGGCCATTCCAATGTTATTCAGACTTCAGGCGGCGGCGTGTTCGGGCACAGATATGGCGCCACAGCCGGCGCCCGCTCACTGCGCCAGGCGCATGATGCCTGGCGGCAGGGCATCGATCTACTGGAATATGCCCTGGAGCATGCCGAGTTGAGAGATGCCTTCGCCAGTTTTCCGGGAGACGCCGACCGTCTGTATCCCGGCTGGCGCGAAAAACTCGCATTGCACATTATTTGATCCATTGGAATTGAAGAGGAGAACCATATGCCGAATCGCCACAAAACCCTGACGCGCTACACGATCGAGCAGGAACACAAGCACCCGGGGGTCTCGGGCGACTTTTCCGGGCTGCTGAATTCCCTGGCCACAGCGATCAAGATCATCTCCAATCAGGTTAATCGCGGTGCGCTGGTCGGCGCACTGGGCAACGCCGGTAACGAAGGTGCGGTCAACGTGCAGGGCGAGGTACAGAAGAAACTCGACGTGCTGAGCAACGACGTCATGCTGCACGAAAACGAATGGTCGGGGCACATCGCCGGCATGGCTTCCGAAGAGATGGAGGACATCTACCAGATTCCCGCACAGTTCAAGCGCGGCAAATATCTGCTGATTTTTGATCCGCTCGACGGCAGTTCGAACATCGATGTGAATGTCACCGTCGGCACGATTTTTTCGATCCTGCGCACCAAGCATCCTGGACAGCCAGTATCGCTGGAAGATTTCCTCCAACCAGGGACCGAGCAGATCTGTGCTGGTTTCGCACTGTATGGCCCGTCGACCATGCTGGTGCTGACCACCGGCAACGGCGTTGACGGCTTCACACTCGACCGTGATATCGGCGACTTCATCCTGACGCATCCGCAGATGCACATTCCCGAGGACACCCGGGAATTCTCGATCAACTCCTCCAACGAACGCTTCTGGGAACCGCCGGTGCGGCGCTACATCGCCGAATGTCTGGCCGGCAAGACGGGGCCGCGTGGCAAGGATTTCAACATGCGCTGGGTCGCCTCGCTGGTTGCCGAGGCCTTCCGCATTCTGACGCGCGGCGGCATCTTCATGTATCCGCGTGACAACAAGGATCCGAACAAGCCGAGCCGGCTACGCCTGATGTACGAAGCCAATCCGATTTCATTCATCATCGAGCAGGCCGGCGGTGTTGCCGTCACCGGCCACGAGCGTGTCATGGAACTTCAGCCGGAATCCCTGCATCAGCGCGCACCATTCATTTTTGGCTCGAAGAATGAAGTCGAACGACTGATGCGCTACCACGATGAACATGCCCAGAATGGCAATACCGAGGGCTTCGACTCGCCCCTGTTTTCAACACGTTCGCTGTTTCGTGGCGAATAAAGACCACTATGTCGATCAAGCATCCCATCATCGCCATCACCGGCTCATCGGGAGCCGGCACAACCGCCGTCACACGAACCTTCCAGCACATCTTTCGCCGCGAGAATCTCGATGTGCCGATTATCGAAGGTGACTCGTTCCATCGTCATGACCGCCAGGCAATGCAAACAGCGATGGAGGATGCCGCACGCGCCGGCAACCCTCATTTCAGTCATTTCGGGCCAGAGGCCAATCTGCTGGCCGAGCTTGAGGCACTGTTCGAGAACTACGGCAAAATCGGCAGCGGCAAGGTGCGCAAATATCTGCATAACGATGCGGAAGCTGCACCCTACGGCCAACCGTCCGGCACCTTCATCCCATGGGAAGACCTGCCGCCCGGCAGCGACCTGCTGTTCTACGAAGGCCTGCACGGCGCAGTCGTCACGGATGAAGTGGATGTCGCACAACACGTCGATCTGCTGGTCGGCGTTGTGCCAATCATCAATCTCGAATGGATCCAGAAGCTGCATCGCGACAAGGTTACGCGCGGCTACTCGACCGATGCAGTAGTCGACACCATCCTGCGGCGCATGCCGGACTATGTCAATTACATCACACCGCAATTCTCGCGTACCCACGTCAATTTCCAGCGCGTGCCGACCGTCGATACCTCGAATCCATTCGTCGCCCGCGACATTCCGACCGCCGACGAAAGCTTCGTGGTAATCCGCTTTGCCAATCCGAAGGGCATCGACTTTCCCTATCTGCTATCGATGATCGACGGCTCGTTCATGTCACGGTCGAACATCATTGTCGTACCCGGCGGCAGAATGGAGCTGTCGATGCAGCTGATTTTCACGCCGCTGATCCTGCGTCTGATGGAAAACCGCAAGCGCACCTAGATACACTCACTTGCAGATGTTGCATTGGCACAAAGGCACTTTGGCGCATCCTGAATAATCAATCACCTAGCCAAAGAGGTGACGTTTCCGCGATAATACTGGGCTCCGCCATGCCTGCCTGATCATGAATTCAGATGTCATCCAACACCTTCAGCGACTTCGAGCCGCCCATGTTCAATAATCTCACCAACGCCATCCGCGCCCTGGCCATGGATGCCGTGCAAAAGGCTAACTCCGGCCATCCGGGCGCACCGATGGGCATGGCGGAAATCGCAGAAGTATTGTGGAACCATCACCTGCGCCACAATCCGGCCAATCCGCACTGGGCCAACCGCGACCGTTTCGTGCTCTCCAACGGCCACGGCTCAATGCTGATTTATGCGCTGCTGCATCTGACCGGCTACGCTCTGTCGATCGACGACCTCAAGCAATTCCGCCAGTTGCACAGCAAGACACCGGGCCATCCGGAATATGGCTACACGCCAGGCGTCGAGACAACCACCGGGCCGCTCGGCCAGGGTATCGCCAACGCCGTCGGCATGGCCATGGCGGAGAAGTCGCTGGCTGCCGAATTCAATCGACCCGATCATGAGATCGTCGATCACCGCACTTATGTCTTCCTCGGCGACGGCTGCCTGATGGAAGGAATCTCGCACGAAGTCTGCGCGTTGGCTGGCACTTGGGGTCTTGGCAAGCTAACGGCCTTTTGGGACGACAATGGTATTTCCATCGACGGCCATGTTGAAGGCTGGTTCACTGATGACACGCCGAAGCGTTTTGAGGCTTATGGTTGGCATGTGGTCGCCAACGTTAATGGCCACGACCCAGAAGCGCTACATGCCGCCATCGAGGCCGCCAAGGCCGTGGTCGACAAGCCTTCGTTGATTTGCTGCAAGACCGTGATTGGTGCGGGTTCGCCGAATAAGGCGGGTACACATGACGTGCATGGTGCTCCGTTGGGCGACGCCGAGATCGCCGCCACCCGCCCGAACATCGGCTGGAATTTCGGCCCCTTCGAAATACCGCAGGAGATTTATCAGGCCTGGGATGCGAAGAAGAAGGGTGCAGAATGGGAAGGCAACTGGCAACGCAAATTCGACCACTACGCGCAAGCCCATCCGCAGCTCGCCGCTGAATACAAACGTCGCATGGCGCACGAACTGCCCGCTGACTGGACGTCTTTCGCGCAGAAGGCACTCGCCGCCTGCAACGCCAAGGGTGAAACGGTTGCCACGCGCAAGGCCTCGCAACTGGCTATCAACGCGCTGGCACCGGCATTACCCGAATTCGTCGGCGGCTCGGCTGACCTGACCGGCTCGAATCTGACCAACTGGAGCGGCTGCAAGGCCGTCAGCGGCAAGACGCCGGGCAACTACATTTCCTACGGCGTGCGCGAATTCGGCATGTCGCACATCATGAACGGTATGGCGCTGCATGGTGGAATTTTGCCGTTCGGCGGCACCTTCCTGATGTTCTCCGAATACGCTCGCAATGCGATCCGTATGTCGGCACTCATGAAGCAGCGCGTAATCTATGTGCTGACACACGATTCGATCGGCCTCGGCGAGGATGGCCCGACGCACCAACCGGTCGAGCAGATTCCGACGCTGCGCATGATCCCGAACATGAATGTTTGGCGTCCCTGTGACACCGTTGAAACGCTGGCCGCCTGGATCGCAGCAATTGAAAAACGTGACGGTCCATCTTGTTTGTGTTTATCGCGCCAGAATTTGCCGTTTGTTGAACGTGACGAAGCGCGGATTGCTGCGATCAGCAAAGGTGGTTATGTGCTGTCCGATGCCACCGATGGCAAGCCAAAGGCCATCATCATCGCCACCGGCTCAGAAGTTGAGCTGGCGCTGAAGGCGCAGGTAGCATTGGCCGAAAAAGGCGTGCAAGTGCGCGTTGTCTCGATGCCGTGTACCAATGTTTTCGACCGTCAGGATGCGGCGTATCGCGCCAGCGTGTTGCCGGCGGGCCTGCCGCGGGTTGCAGTGGAAGCCAGCGTCACCGATGGCTGGTACAAGTACGTCGGGCTCGAAGGCAAGGTCGTCGGTATCGACCGCTTCGGCGAATCGGCGCCGGCCGGCGTACTCTTCAAGGAATTCGGCATCACGGCTGACCATGTCGTCAAGACCGTCGAGTCGGCGCTGTAATTTATTCGCGAAGGATATGTCATGAACATCAACGGGCTATCGCTGCATGTGGTCGACGAGGGCAAGGGCACGCCGGTCCTGCTCCTGCATGGCTTCCCGGATTCGTCGTATCTCTGGCGTCACCAGATCCCCGCATTGGTTGGCGCCGGATTCCGCGTGATCGCACCCGACCTGCGTGGATTCGGACAGTCGGACAAACCCGAGGCGATCCACGAATACGCGTTGCCGATGCTGGCCAGTGACATCATCGCCATCATGGACGAGCTCGGCATTGAGCGTGCTCACGTGATTGGCCATGACTGGGGCGCAGCGCTAGCATGGATGATCGGTGCCTTTTTCCCGGAGCGTGTCGACCGATTGGTGGCACTATCAGTCGGTCACCTGGGGACGTTCATGGATCTGCCGATCGAGCAACGCGAGAAGTCTTGGTACATGCTGTTATTCCAGTTCCAGGGCATCGCCGAGCAATTGCTCCAGGCCGATGACTGGAGACTGTTCCGCCAATTCCTGCGAAATCAGGGCGATGTCGATCGCTACGTTCAGGACCTAGCACGGCCGGGCGCGTTAACGGCCGCGCTCAACTGTTATCGCGCCAATGCGGCTCCGGAGATGATGCTCGTTCCGATGTCGCCCGTGCCACCTGTGCAGGCACCGACGCTTGGCATCTGGAGCAGCGGGGACAACTATCTCCTCGAAGAAGGTATGACCCGCTCGGCAGAGCATGTTCTCGGTCCATGGCGTTACGAGCGTATCGAAAGTGCCGGACACTGGATTCCGCTGGACGCACCAGACCAGTTGAACAAGCTTCTGGTGGAGTTCCTGAGCGGTTGATGTTCAAGTTTCTCATTTCGGTTTTGTAATTATTTCGTGATTTTTTCAGGGAGAATTTCTCATGGCTATCAAGGTTGGCATTAACGGTTTCGGTCGTATCGGCCGCATGGTATTCCGCGCTGCGACGCAGAATTTTTCCGACATCGAGATCGTCGGCATCAATGACCTGCTCGAGCCTGACTACCTGGCCTACATGCTCAAATATGACTCGGTGAATGGTCGCTTCAAGGGCAACGTCGCCGTCGAAGGCAACACCCTGGTGGTCAATGGCAAGAAGATTCGGCTCACTGCCATCAAGGATCCCGCCGAACTGAAGTGGAATGAAGTCGGTGCCGATATCGTCATCGAATCCACTGGCCTGTTCCTCGACAAAGCGGGTGCCGAGAAGCATCTCGCCGCCGGCGCAGAAAAGGTCATCATGTCGGCACCGTCGAAAGACGACACGCCGATGTTCGTCTTCGGCGTGAACGACAAGACCTACGCCGGTCAGGCGATCATCTCCAACGCCTCGTGCACCACCAACTGCCTCGCACCGGTGGCCAAGGTGCTCAACGACACCTGGGGCATCAAGCGCGGCCTGATGACCACGGTGCACGCTGCCACAGCAACGCAGAAGACTGTCGACGGCCCGTCAAACAAGGACTGGCGCGGTGGTCGCGGTATTCTCGAAAACATCATCCCGTCCTCGACTGGTGCTGCCAAGGCCGTCGGCGTGGTGATTCCCGAACTCAACAAGAAGCTCACCGGCATGTCGTTCCGCGTGCCAACTTCCAATGTCTCGGTGGTCGACCTGACTGTCGAACTCAACAAGGAAGCCTCCTACAAGGAAATCTGCGCGACGATGAAGGCCGCTTCCGAAGGTGCCATGAAGGGCGTGCTCGGCTATACGGAAGACAAGGTCGTCGCCACCGACTTCCGCGGTGAAACGTGTACCTCAGTATTCGATGCCGAAGCGGGCATTGCACTCGACAGCACCTTCGTCAAAATCATTGCCTGGTACGACAATGAATGGGGCTACTCGAACAAGGTTCTCGAAATGGTGCGTGTGATTTCTAAGTAGGCACAATATGGGTCGGGTTGGCGCAGCCTCCCTCAAGGGATTTCCTGCGGCCATAACCCGACCTGCGGACCACTCTCGACTCTCTACGCTGACTCCATCACCATGAACTTCAAACGCCTCTCCGACCTCGACCTCAAGAACAAGCGCGTCTTCATTCGCGCCGATCTCAATGTGCCGCAGGATGATGTCGGCAACATCACCGAGGACACGCGCATTCGCGCTTCCGTACCGGCGATCGCGCTGGCGCTGAAGGGTGGCGCAGCAGTGATGGTGACCTCGCATCTGGGCCGACCGACCGAGGGTGAGTTCAAGCCGGAAGATACGCTGGCACCGATTGCCAAACGACTCGGCGAGTTGCTTGGCCGCGATGTGCGTCTGGTGCAAAACTGGCTCGACGGCGTGACGGTTAATCCCGGTGAAGTGGTGCTGCTGGAGAACTGCCGCGTCAATAAGGGTGAGAAGAAAAATGATGACGCGCTGGCGCAGAAGATGGCCAAGCTCTGCGATATCTATGTCAATGACGCCTTTGGTACCGCACACCGCGCCGAGGCCACTACGCATGGCATCGCCAAATACGCGCCAATCGCCTGCGCCGGCCCGCTGCTGGCCGCCGAACTTGACGCGCTGGGCAAGGCGCTAAATGCGCCGGCGCGGCCACTGGTAGCTATCGTCGCCGGCTCCAAGGTGTCGACCAAACTGACCATCCTCGAAGCGCTCTCCACCAAAGTCGACCAGTTGATCGTCGGCGGCGGCATCGCCAACACCTTTCTGCTTGCCGCAGGTTACAGGATCGGCAAGTCACTCGCCGAAGCCGATCTGCTCGATGCGGCCAAGGCCGTCATGGCCAAGGTCAAAGTGCCTCTGCCGACTGATGTGGTTTGTGCCAGGGAGTTCTCCGCAACAGCCGTCGCGACGGTGAAGAAAGTTGCCGACGTGCAGGACGACGACATGATTCTTGATGTCGGCCCGGAGACGGCCAAGGCACTGGCAACGGTCGCCGCAAATGCCGGCACCATCGTCTGGAACGGCCCGGTCGGGGTGTTTGAATTTGCACAGTTTGGTAATGGTACCGAAACGCTGGCGCGCGCCATCGCCGCCTCGAAAGCCTTCTCGATCGCCGGTGGTGGCGACACTTTGGCGGCCATCGCCAAGTACGGCATCACCCAGAATATCAGCTACATCTCTACCGGCGGCGGTGCCTTCCTTGAGTTTCTTGAAGGGAAGAAACTACCAGCGGTGGAAATTCTCGAACAGCGGGCGAATGGCTAAAGCAGTGCTGCATTACGCCTTGCTTCTCACCACTCATCGCTCTCAACTCACCACTCTCAACTCCCAACTCAACAAATGCAACGTGCCACCAAAATTGTCGCAACACTCGGCCCGGCCTCCTCCGATCATAAAACCCTGCGTCGGCTGATTGAGGCCGGCGTCGATGTGGTGCGTCTGAATTTTTCCCACGGCACCGCCGAAGATCATCGCAAGCGCATCGAGGTGCTGCACGAGCTGGCGCATGAAACCGGCCGCACGGTCAGCGTGATGGCAGACTTGCAGGGCCCGAAAATCCGCATTGGCAAATTTGCCGGCAGCAAGATATTGCTGAAAGCCGGTCAGGAATTCATTCTCGATGCAGACTCTGCCCTGGGTGATACGCAGCGCGTCGGCCTTGATTATCCGGAGTTGATTGAAGACGTTGCCGCCGGCGATGTCTTGCTGCTCGATGACGGGCGTATCACCATGGATATCGAGCGGATTGAAGGAAGCGAGATTTTCTGTCGGGTGCGCCACGGTGGCGAACTGTCGAACAACAAGGGGATCAACAAACAGGGCGGCGGTCTTTCGGCACCCGCGTTGACGCTCAAGGACATGGAGGACATCAAGATCGCGGCCAGTCTCAATATCGATTATGTCGCAGTGTCATTTCCTAAATCCGGCGCTGACATGCGTCAGGCGCGCGAGCTGCTGCATGCAGCAGGATCCAGCGCACTGTTGATCGCCAAGATCGAGCGCGTCGAGGCGATCGCCAATCTTGAAGACATTCTGCACGCCACTGACGGTGCCATGGTGGCGCGCGGCGACCTGGCTGTGGAGGTCGGCGATGCAGCGGTACCGGCATTACAGAAACGCATCATCCGCATCGCCCGCGAGATGAACAAATTTGTCATCACCGCCACACAGATGATGGAGTCAATGATTCACAGCCCGGTGCCGACCCGCGCCGAGGTTTCCGACGTGGCCAACGCCGTTCTCGACGGTACCGATGCGGTGATGCTGTCCGGTGAAACCGCCTCGGGAGAGTTCCCGGTGGAAACTGTCGAAGCGATGGTGCGTATTTGCGTCGAGGCGGAAAAATCCAATGAAGGCTCGCTCGACAAACATTTCCTCGACCGCGTATTCACCCGCATCGACCAGTCGATTGCCATGGCTGCTTTGTTCACCGCCTTCCATCTGAAGGTCAAGGCCATCGCCGCACTCACCGAATCGGGCTCGACACCCTTGTGGATGTCTCGCCTCAACTGTGGCGTGCCGATCTACGCGCTGACCACGGAGGTTCGCACGCGCCACAAAGTGGCAATTTTCAAGGGCGTGTTTCCACTGCTGATACGCTTCTCCGGCCATGATCGCGACGAGTTACTGCGCAAGGCGGAGGAAGAACTGATTCACGCAGGCGCCGTGCAGCCGGGCGACCTGATCGTGATGACTATCGGCGAACCGATCGGCACACCGGGCGGCACCAACACCCTCAAAATCATCAAGGTCGGCGAGAATCGCTCGGCGCATCAAGCTTGAAGAGCACTCAGTAAAATCACCCGATTCATTTTATCCAGGAGATCGCCATGCCTCTCGT